>ENA-ORBV01000530-ORBV01000530.1-microbial-mat-metagenome-genome-assembly--contig:-NODE-530-length-88063-cov-5.783090_pt1 | contig 88063 bp, 67 predicted proteins | sample MGYA00237777_ERZ505514 | MGnify/ENA primary metagenome ERZ505514 (study PRJEB26160, sample SAMN06269048) | microbial mat metagenome | isolation source: Oligotrophic lake microbial mat | place...
ATACGAGATTCGCCTTAGTCTCGTGGGCTCGGAGATGTGTATAAGAGACAGGTTGAAAGGCGAAGGCTCAACGAAGCTATTGGGGCAGTTTGCGGAATCGAAGCGGATCTTCTTGAAGGGGGGCGCTTATTACGAGCCTGACGACAAACTGATGCAGCCGGAGTTGGGCAAGACGCTGGCGCGCATTTCTGCGCTGGGATCGAAAGATTTCTACGAAGGCGTGACCGCGAAGATTTTGGCAGCGGAGATGGCGAAGAACGGCGGGCACATCACGGCCGCCGATTTGAAGGGTTATCAGGCTGTCGAGCGGAAGCCGCTGGAGGGCAAATACAAGGGCTATGGTGTGATCACTGCGCCTCCGCCATCGTCGGGCGGCATTGGGATTCTGCAGATGCTGGGCATGCTCGAAGGTTCAGATTATGAGAAGACTGGGCCTGAGTCGGCGGCTTCGATCCACTATGTCGCGGAGACGATGCGCCGCTATTATGCGGATCGCAGCGAGTATCTTGGGGATCCGGATTTTGTGAAAATCCCCGTGTTTGGACTGTTGCAGCCGTCCTATGTGAAGCGGCTTCGTGAGACGATTGACCGCGACAAGGCGACGCCGAGTGAGAGAGTACGACCGGGGCGTCCGATTCTGGGCGAGAGTACGGAGACGACGCATTTCAACGTAGTGGATACGGCAGGCAATGCCGTGGCGTTGACCTATACATTGAACGGTGGCTATGGGAATGGGGTGACGGTTGCAGGGTTGGGTTTTCTGTTGAACAACGAGATGGACGATTTCGCGGCGAAGCCCGGGGTTGCGAACATGTTTGGGTTGATTCAAGGCGAAGCGAATGCGATTCAGCCGGGCAAGCGTCCGCTGTCTTCGATGACGCCGACGATCCTGACCAAAGACGGCGAGTTCTTTATGGCTGTGGGAGCGCCGGGCGGTTCGCGGATCATCACGGCGGTTCTGCAGGTGATTTTGAATGTGGTGGATTTTGGAATGAATGTGCAGGATGCGGTGGATGCTCCGCGGTTTCATCATCAGTGGATGCCGGATCGGCTGGAATTCGAGCGCGGGATATCTCCGGATACGTTGGCGCTGCTGGCTGCGAAAGGGCATAAAATTGAAGTTTCGCGTCCCCAGGTGTTGGCTCGGGTGGAGGCGATTCTACGGAGCGGCGGATGGCTGCAGGGTGGATCGGATGGGCGGGCTGTGGGCAAGGCAGTGGCTTGGTAGTATCTTAGAAATCTGAAGGAGACACGCATGTCAGAAGAATCGATTTTCATGGATGCAGCAAAGAAAGGGATGCACTGCGAGTTAGACTTGCGGGACGGCAACTTCATTACCGTGGAGCCCTACGCGATTTATACTTCCGCGAAAAAGCGGAGATGCTGGGCGTACTTTCAAGCAGGCCGAGCGGGCGCGCCCGCCGATCAGGGCTGGCGGGAAGTCGAGACCAGTCAGGTGCGAGGGGCCAAAGTACTCAACAAGCCGTTTGCGATCCGGAAGGATTACAATCCTTTCGATAAGATCAAGTACGTCATGATGCACTTCTCGTTGCCCAATATGGAGGGGAAAGAGCGTGCTGTGGAACTGGCACCTGCCTGGGACAAGTCGGTGCACAACAAGCCTGCCGGCACTTAGTTTAGGATGCGGATGCCGGGGTGTTTTTTGCGGATCCGCTTGGCGAGTTCGGGGCGCACTTGCAGGGCTGTGGCGAGTGCGTCCGCCTCCATACCTAGGGTGGCAACGATCGTGACTGGTTTGCTGTTGGTGAGTCCGAGGCCGGTGCGCGGATCGACAATGTGCGAATAGCGGATACCGCCGATTTCCACGAATTGCGATTCGTCTCCCGACGTCGACACAAAACAGTTTTCGAGAGTCTCTGTCCTTCCCGTTGCGCCAATTTCAATACGCCATTGGCCTTCGCCAACGGCGAGGTCTCCACCTGCGGCGACGAGCACGCGCGGGAATCCGGCTGTTCGCAGCACCACCAGCATTTGCTCGGCGGCGAAGCCTTTGGCGATGCCTCCCAAGTCAAGTTGCATGTCCGGTTGGGAGAGCGTGGCTTTGTTGCCTGTGAGTGTGATTTCGCCTTTGGGGCTTTTGACGGTGATGGGTAAAACACGCGTTCTGCGAGCATCCCTCCAGCGGCGGATCATTGGCCCAAGCGTGATGTCGAAGGCTCCAGCGGTTTCTTTTGCGACTCGCAGCGAGTAGTCGAGGACGCGGCGGAGATCGTCTGAGACTTGCATGGACCGGACGCGGCAGAGTTGGTTCAGTTCGCTGTCCGGGCGATAGTCGGAAAGTTTGGCATCGAGTTCGGCGGCGCGTTGAAAGGCTTTGGCGATGGCCTGTTGGGCTTCGCGGATTCGGTGGGATGGGGCGAGTACGGTGACGCGGAATTGCGTTCCCATGCAAGTCTGGAAGGCTTCGATGCGTTCTTCGGCCGATAGCGACGAGGCCAGAAGGCAGAGGCTACTGATCCTGCTCCACACCGTTGTTCCAATATTTGTGCATTTCTTCTGCGGTTGGCGGCTTCACAGGACTCACAAGGCGGAAGCCGAGCCACTGCGCATCGGTGAGATACCAGATCGACTTGGGCAACTGCGGATCCTGCATTTTCCACGAGGGGTCTGAACTGAGGCGCGCGCCGCAGCGGAGCTTATCGGGGTCGTCGTTCCAGGATCCACCGCGCGCGGCGTGCGGATAAGGCGTCGTGGATTTTACCCAGGGGTTATTGAGCGCGGCACCCGGTTCGTAGGGTCCGTGTTGATCGAGCACCCATTCCCAGACGTTGCCGTGCATATCGTGCAAGCCCCAGGCGTTGGGCTTTTTGGTTCCGACCTTTTCGTATTTCCCATTGGCGTTGGTTCCGTACCAGGCGTAGTCGGCGATACCGATGGGCGAGTCGCCGAACGAGTAGGCGCTAGTAGAACCGGCGCGGCAAGCGTATTCCCATTCGGCTTCGGTTGGCAGGCGATAGAAGCGTCCGGTCTTGGCGCTGAGCCATTGGGCGTATTTGTTGGCGGCGTGATGGGTCATGCTGATGGCTGGATAGCCGTCGATGCCCATGCCGAAGCTCATTTCGACATAGGGTCGGGTGGGTCGACTGACTCCGTCAACCACAGTATCTTTGCCTTTGTCCGCTTGCTGGGCGAGCATGAACAGGCGGTACTCATCCCAGGTCACTTCGTGCTTGCCCATCCAGAAGGCGTCGACCTTTACTTTTCGTTGTGGACCTTCATCGTTAAGGCGATTCTTTTCGGTAGGCGGCGTGCCCATGAGGAACTCGCCGGCGGGGATCGGCATCATGTCGAACTTGATGTCCGCGATCGTGTCCCGATAGGGTTTGGCGGGATCCTGCGGCTTGGATTTCCCGATGCGCTCGCGGATCTGTCGGGCGACGACGAATTCGTCTTTGGGGGCTGCACCTCTGGATCCGAGGGCGATGGTGTTTGGCCATACCGCACCGGTTGCGATCCACTCGCGGATGACGTCGCGATCCGCAAGCGGCAACTGGCCAGTGGGCGGCATAGCGAGTGCGGTTCCCGCAGGTAGATCGATGAGCTTTAGCATGAGGCTCTGTTCGGGCTGAACGGGTACGAGCGCCGGCCCTTTGGATCCGCCACGGAGGAGGCCCTCGATCTTATCCATGCTGAGGTTCCCGGCAGGCTTTTCCGAATCGTGGCAGGGCAGGCAGTTTTTTTCAAGCAGTGGCTGCACCTGCTTTTCGAAGCTCACGCGCTGCGCGGATAGGAGATCCGCACAGGCGAGAGCGATGAGGAACGAAAGGCGCATGAGGTTAGACGAACTTGGTTTTGCCGGGCAGCGCGAGCGGAGGCGGTGTGAACTTGCCGGCCCAGTCGATCTTGTCGGGTCCGATGACTTCGGTGGAGTTCATCGCCTGATCCCAGGTGATCTGTTGACCGGTGTAGGCGGCCATACGGCCCATGATGGCGAGCATGGTGGAGGTCGCCATGCGGGTTCCGTCGTTGATGGTCTTGCCGCGGCGGATGGCTCCGAACATGACATCGTGCTCGTACTGATACATGTCGTATTTCTGGCCGGAGAAGGTCCAGATGGGGTCGCCTTTGAGATCGGTGATGCGTGGGTTGGGTCCGCGGCCGATGGTGATGTTTCCCTTGGTCCCGGCGATGTAGTCGGAGTTTTCGTTGTAGCAGCCGTCGATTTGACGGCATCCGACAAAGGCGCGGACATTGTTGGGATAGAGGTAGTTGACTTCGAAGTGATCGAAGATATTGCCATCTTCGGCAGGGATCTGGCGTCCACCGACGGCGGTGCAACTGACGGGAGCCTTGTCGCCAAAAGCCCAGGCCACCTTGTCGACGGTGTGCACGGCCTGTTCGACGAGCGAATCTCCGCAGAGCCATCCGAAGTTGTACCAGTTACGGATCTGCCACTCGATATCGCTCATGCCGGCGGGGCGTGTCGAGGCGGGCGGCATCGGTTTTACAGGGCTGGTGTAGTAGGTGCCATAGTAGGAAACGATGTCTCCGATGGCACCCTTCTGGTATTGATCGAAGGTTTCGCGAATGAAGTTGCTGTAGCGCCAGCAGAAACCGGCGACCATGGTGAGGTTCTTGCGCTTCGATTCCTCAACGGTGGCGAGGACGTCGCGGATGCCGGGTCCGTCGACGGCGACGGGCTTTTCCACGAAGAGGTGCTTGTTGGAATTGACGGCGTACTTGAGATGGAGAGGACGAAAGCCGGGGGGCGTGGCGAGCAGGACGACATCGACGTTGGAATCGATGACTTTTTGGTAGGAGTCGAGTCCGAGATATTGTTTCGAGGAGTCGACTTTGACCTTGGCGGCGAGTTTGCCGCGGGTGAGGCTTTTGAGACTCTTTTCGATGTTCCCGGCGTCGATGTCGGCCATGGCCGTGAGTTCGGCGAAGTCATCGGCGTTGAGCGCCTGTGCGGCGGCACCGGTTCCGCGGCCTCCGCAGCCGACAAGGCCGACTTTGATGGCGTTGGTGACGGTTTGGGCTTTGATGATCGCTGGTGCGGCGGCAGTGAGTACGGCGGCGGTCTTCAGGAAGCTACGGCGTGGGGAGTTGGTTTGGTCGCTCATGGGATGGTGACTGGCGTACTTGCTGCCAGTATAACTTGAGACGAGCGGGAAGCCCGAGGAGTTACGAGGGCGTGAGTTCAAGCCAGCGGGCGAGGGTGGAGTCGAGTTCTTGGTGGTGGATCGGTTTGGCGAGGTAGTCATCCATGCCGGAGGCCAAGCATTGTTCGCGATCGCCGGACATGGCGTTGGCGGTAAGGGCGATGATGGGTGTGTGGCGGGTTCCAGCTTCGAGCGCGCGGATAGCGGCCGTGGCTTGGTAGCCGTCGAGAATCGGCATCTGGCAATCCATCAGAACGGCTTCGAAGGCTTGTTCCTTATAGCGGGTGACGGCTTCTTCGCCGTTCTCAGCGACGACCACTTTGAAGTTGCGGCTTTCGAGCAAGCGGATCATCAGTTTTTGATTGACGCGATTGTCTTCGACGAGCAGTAGTTTTCCTCGGCCGACGCAGCAAACGGCTGCGGGAGGGGAAGTGAGAGCCGGAGTGAGGTCGAGATCGAGTGGAAGTTCGAGCCAGAAAGTGGATCCCGCACCGGTCTTGCTCTCGCAGCCGACTGTGCCGTTCATCAATAAGGCGAGATCCTTTGAAATAGCGAGTCCGAGTCCGGTTCCGCCGTAGTGGCGGGTGGTGGAGGAGTCGGCCTGCACGAATTTCTGGAAGAGTTTGGCTTGCGCGGATTCCTGGATCCCGATGCCCGTATCCGAGACGCTGATGCGAACGAGGCTGGCGATATTGGCCGAGGGCGTGAAGCTGACATCGAGCCGGACCGTGCCTGAGGGAGTGAACTTGACGGCATTGCTGAGGAAGTTCAGTGCAATCTGGCGAATGCGGAGAGCATCGCCGAAGAAGCGATGGGGCAAATGGGCGGAGTAGTTGAAGACTAGGGCCAGACCCCGATCGTTCGTTTTGGGCAAGAGCAGGCGCTGCACCTGCCCAAGAACCGCATGCAGGTCGAAGGGATGCCGGTCAATGAGCATGCGGCCGGCCTCGATCTTGGTGATGTCCAGAATGTCGTTGACGATGGCGACCAGTAGTGATCCGGAAAGATGGATGGCGTCGCACCACTCCTTTTGGTCGTCATTGAGGGAGCTTTCGAGAAGCAACTGATTCATTCCGAGAATACCGTTGATGGGCGTTCGGAGCTCGTGACTCATGTTGGAGAGGAATCCGGTCTTGGCGCGGGTGGCGGATTCGGCGCGTTCTTTGGCTTCTTCGAGTTCGCGGGCGTACTCGATGCGGCGGGTGATGTCTCGACTGATGCACTCGATTTGGGGGCCGTCAGGAGTATCGATGCGGCGGGAGGCGACTTCTAGATGGACTCGGCGGCCATCCGTCGCCAACACCACGATCTGATAGATGGGAGGTAGCGCTTTTCCGCTGAGAATCTTGTCGCGCAGGCCGGCGGCGAACTCGAACTGATCTGGCGCGAGAATCGTGGAACAGAGGCACCCGACAATCTCTTCGCGAGAATAGCCAGTGATGCGTTCGGCGGCGCGGTTCCAGGAGGTGAAATGGAACTTGTAGTTGTGGGTATAGATCGCATCATTGGCGTTTTCGAAGAGATCGCGATACCGGGCTTCGAGCGAGGCTTCGCTCTCAAGGCGCAGACGGATCTGCTCAGTCTGTTGCGTGACCCGGCGGCGGAGCAAGAAAACCCAGGCGGTCGTGATCCAACCTAGTCCGGCGATGGAACCGGCGAGCCACCAGAGGCGGGATTCAGAGAAAAACGGAGGACCTTCGACAACCTGGACATCGTCGTTACCCCTCGCGAGGATGGAGACCTGCTGCAGCGCGGCATTGGTGGTTCCGGCTTCCACCCAATAGACGCCGGTGATGCGCAGGATGGATTCCGGCATCAGGTTGGTGCCTTTGGCATCGGGCAGTTGCACCAGGAGCGGCGTTTCGCCAAAGTGCACGCGAAGCATCCGGTGATTCATGTGCCCGTAGGATCCGATATAGCGGACCTCAGCGGTGACGAGATGTCCTGCGTACTTGTCATTGCCGCCGCCGGCGGGGAGTTTGAGCGGCGGAGGCGGAGGACCGACACCGACCTTGCGATAGACTGCGAATTCGACGGTTGGCAACAAGCGCCCGGGAACAGGGAATCCCACCACTTCGACAAGGTCGCCGGGAACGAGCGGATCGCCGGGCTCAACGCCAGCCATCATGCTCACATCGCCTTGACTGAAGATCACGTGACGGCCTGGATCGAACGAGGTCACGACGCCGGAGAATCTTACCCGGTGACCCGCTTGAGCGAAACTCTTGAAGCGGAATAGCGAGCCCGTTGGATGAACCGGCGCGTTGAACGGATCGGCTGGCGCTGCCTGTAGCACTCGCAGATCCGCCATTGAGCGAGCTTTCAGACGAAGGCCGACGATCGTCTTGCGCTTATAATCGTTCATAAGCCCCGACGCAATTCCGGTGACCTGAACACGGGCGTCGATCAAGTGCCGCGGGAGCCGGTCCAGCCCCCACAGATGGACGGGCAGGATACCGGCTCCATCGGCCAGCAGGAGTTCCGCAACTTTCACCTGTGGGTTCCAACGAACCTCGCGAATGACCCCGACGGTTTGCACGAGGTTGCTGACCTCGCTGCCTTCCAGGATCCAGGCGATGGTTGTGGCTTTCGGCGTTGGGATCGGCAACCGGCCAGCAGGCAAAACGCGAACCCGCGTCGGTAAGATGACCGGTGCATAGTGGGTATCACGGATGACTCCATCCACTTCGAGACATTGCCCCACGCGATAGGGCACCGGAGGAGCGAGCGCAATCAAGCCGCCGTGCGCTCCCAATTGCAGGTTGAAACCATACTCGGTTGGATTCGCCCACGTGACGCACCCTTCAACATGTGCGGGTTCTTTCTCATTCTCCGTAACGACGGTTGCTTTGAGCTGTGGAATGGAGCGGACTTTAGGCAAGAGGGATTGCGCCGCTAGCGTATGGCAGAACGCTAGCAGAACAAGGTTCCCAATCCTCGATGTTCCGCAGTGCATACCGAAGGAATCATATCGGCCGGACCGTTGAGAGCTTGAATCTCCTGATATAATTTGTGCTCATGATCCTGCCACTGTTGTTCGCCACGGTGCAACTCAGCCAAGTACCTGCCGGTGCGGCCGAGGCCCTTTACGGGGCCTTTTGCGCCCAATGCCACGATACGGGCTTTGGAGGGCGCGCCCCAAAGCGCGATGTTTTGGCGACGATGTCCGCCGACCGCATCCTCGCTTCGATGAACACAGGCATTATGATGGCGCAGTCCGGCTTGTTGTCGGTACCGCAGCGTATGCTCGTGGCCGAGTTCCTGGCCGGCAAGGCGTTGGGAAGCAGCGCACCCGAGGAGCCAGCGAAGGAATCTTATTGCGCAAGTGCGCCGGGGACGTTTCCCGAGGATCCGTGGAAGGATCCGCACTGGAACGGTTGGGGACTCACGCCTTCCAACACACGCTTTCAACCAGCGAGCATGGCCAAGTTGAGTGCCGAACAGGTTCCGAAGCTGAAGCTGAAGTGGGCGTTTGGCTATCCGGGTGACCTCATGGCTTACGGTCAGGCAACTGTTGTCGGCGGGCGAGTCTTTGTGGGCAGCGCCGGACGCAAGGTGTATTCGCTCGATGCGAAATCCGGGTGCACCTATTGGTACTTCCGCACCGATGGTTTTGTGCGTGGCGCAGTGACGATCGAAGATGGACTCGCGTTCTTTGGCGACGGTCGTGGCTTTGTGTACGCAGTGAATGCGGCGACAGGCAAGCAGGTGTGGAAAGTGAGTGTCGATTCGCATCCAGAGGTCCGCATCACAGGCGCGCTGAAGTATCACGAAGGGCGGTTGTATGTTCCTGTGTCGTCGTTCGAAGAGGGCACGGGCGCGAATCCGGGCTATGGCTGCTGCACGTTCCGCGGAAGCGTTGTGGCTTTGGATTCGGCGACGGGTAAGCAGATTTGGAAGACGTACACGATCGGCGAAGCAAAACCGACGAAGAAGAACGCGGCAGGTACGCAGTTGAATGGGCCTTCAGGGGCGGCGGTTTGGGCGTCTCCGACGATCGATACGAAAGCGGGCTTGGTGTATGTGGCAACGGGCGATAACTATTCGGAACCGGCGAGCGACCTGAGTGACGCGATCATCGCGATGGATCTGAAGACCGGCGCAATCGTGTGGCAGCGGCAGATGACGAAGGGCGACATCTGGAATCTAGCTTGTGGCATTGGGCTGGCGTCGATTGGTGTGCCGGAGATGAATTGTCCGAATCCGAATGCGCCGGATGCGGACTTTGCGGCCTCGCCGATTCTGGTGACGTTGCCAGGCGGCAAGCGCGCGTTGATCGCGGGGCAGAAGAACGGCAACGTGTATGCACTGGATCCGGAGAAGAAGGGCGCGACGATTTGGGAGACGAAGCTGGGCCGTGGAGGTAGGGTCGGTGGGATTCAGTGGGGTCCTGCAGCGGATGGGCAGAAGTTGTACGCGGCGATCTCGGATGCGCAGTTCGCATTTGCACCGGATGCGAAGGCGGGTATGGCTGTAAAGGTGGATCCGAAGGTGGGTGGCGGATTGTTTGCGTTGAGCCTCAAAGATGGCGAGAAGATCTGGTATGCGAAGCCGGGCGAGTGCGGTGACCGTTCGCCGTGTAGCCCCGCGCAGTCGGCGGCGGTGACGGCTATGGCCGGGGTTGTATTTTCCGGATCCGTCGACGGGCACTTCCGGGCCTACTCAACGAAGGATGGCAAGGTGATCTGGGACTTCGATACGTATCGTGAGTTCGCGACGGTGAACAAGGTTCCGGCGCGGGGCGGGTCGATCGATGGTCCTGGGGCGACGATTGTGGATGGGATTGTGTATGTGAACTCGGGCTATGCGTTTGTGGGTGGGCAAGCGGGGAATGTGTTGCTGGCGTTTTCGGTGGATGGCAAGTGAGTCGAGAGCCTTTGTAGGAGTGAAAGCCCAATGTCGTCAGCACCGGGTGGAGAACCTGCAGGTGGTCGATCTGAATCCGGCCTTCCAATCGTTCAATGATCTGGTCGATATCAGCAAGGTGGACGGACTTCGCGACGAGCATCGAATGGACGTGCCTGCCAGGCATCCTTTTCTGAGAATCAAGGTTCTGTCCAACTGGCGCAGAGAGTGAACTGGATCGACCTGTTCATCAAGGGTTCGGGCAGTACTTACGTCCATCTGAGCGGTATTTGGGCGTGGCCAATGGGGAAACCCGGCAGAGCGGGCGTCTATTATGTGGTTGCCGAATGGCGTCTTGACTATCTGACCTAGAAGCTGCGATTCGGATTGCGTCAACGGCCCACAGGAACCCAAAGACGCGTGGTGGCGCTAGCGTTCCTAACGGTGACGATGAAGTCGCCCGGTTTCGCGAACGTATGCTCGATGCGCGCGTAGCCATTCTTGGCGAGTTTTTCCGCATTGCCGTCGGATTTCGTGGAACGCATCGGAGATCCATCGCCAAAGTCCCAGGTCTCTTCTCCGTCCGTCTTGCCGAAGGTGCGAACAAGGAAGGTGACGGGCAGGCCAGTTTTCAGGTTGAGTCCGGGGGTGAATGAGGCGTTGATTGAGATGGGATCCTCCGTGTCGCTGTACACATTGACGGTCGCGAAGTCGTAGGCGACGTGACCGGCGGCATCGCGTACTTCGAGTGTTTCCGAGTAGGTTCCTGGTTTTGGGTACTTCATTGTGACCGTGGTCGTTGCGGCGACTCGTCCATCGGAGAGTTTCCATTGAAAGCGCGGCGCACCATTGCTGACGTAACTTTTGCGGGCATCGAGCGTGACAGACTCGCCGGTTTTGGCATAACGATGCGGACGCGCGATGGCGACGACGTGCGGTTTGAAGTCTCTTAGATAGGCTTCCCACAGGAAGGCGAAGGCTTCGAGAGTTCCCCACTTGCCGGAGGGTTGGCGACTCACGGCTTCGAAGTGCAGGTGCGACCATCCGCCGCTGCCGCCTTCTTTGCCGAGGATTCCCAGTTTTTGACCTCTGTTCACGCGATCGCCGAGCTTCAGCGATGGTTCGAACGAGTAGAGATGGCTGTAACGGTAATACCAGCCGCGCGAATCGAGCAAGTAGATCACGTCATAGCGGGATTGAATCGGGGTATCTTTTTCCTGACCGGAGAGCACGGGCTTGCCGAGTGACACAACGATGCCGTCGGTCGCGGCGAAGACGTCCGCGAAGGTTTCCGGTCCGCCCATGTCGAGCCCTGCGTGATAGTAGATCTTCTTGCGTGAGGCTTGCTCGCCACGGTCGACGTAGGTTGGTTCGTTGGCCATTTGTGTGTGGGTGAGGAACCAGCGCTGCTTCAGAGGGTGGCTGAATTCATCCGGAGTCATGAAGCTCGAATCCGCAGGCCAGACGCGGATTCGAGCTTCTTTTTGCAGTCCCCAATGGTCTATTGTAGAGTTGGCAAGATAGGCGGATGTCACAGGACAATCGACCTGTACTTTGCCGGCCTTGACGGGCAGATTGTAGTTGCCGCATTCGAGTTCCAGAATGCGTCCATCGACCTTGATTCTGGCGATGGCCTTGCGCACCGCGCCTTGCGAAGCATCGTGCCAGGCTTCGGTGGCGAGAAGCACAATTGAGGATCCGAAGGCGGCTCGAGTTTCCGCGCGGGCGAGGTCCAGGGTGACGAACGGTGGATCCGCATCGGCGGTGAGCGCGGCAAGGGCGGCAAGCAGAAGCACATCGGTATGTTACCAGTGCTTCAGCGAGCCTTGCTCTTGTAGGCTTTCTTCACCTTCTCGGCGAAGTCCCGCGCGCCCTTTGCACGATCGGAGTCGGTGGAGCCCAGGCGGAAGGTGTGACGGGCGATCGCCTTGCCGGTGGCGACGTCGACCAGTTCGAGATGATGGGTTTCGTCGCGACCGTACTTGTGCTTGTAGAGGATCTCGGCATACTCGGGATGCATTCGGGAGAGGGTGGCCTTGAGATCGGGACTGGCCTGTTCTTCGATGAAGTCGAAAGGAAGCTCAGCTTCTTTGAGGGCTTTTTCGACGTGCGATTCGAGCCCTTCCATCCTGTCGACGTAGACGGTCTTGCGATCTTGCGCGATGAGTGGAACCGCAAGCATGGCGGTGAGGAGAGTTGGAACGTACATGGTGTCCTGCTGAGGATGATGGTTTCTTTATCTTGAAGGTTTCATGGAAAAGAAGGATCTTTTGGGCTTATAGGCTTCGGCATCGATAGAGTTCTACAAATGCGATGGCCCGCGGCGTCCGCGGCTAAAGAAAAAAGGCCCGCGCTTCACGAAGAACCGCGGGCCTAATTGGAGCGTCCTCTACCAAAGGACATCTTTCGACGTTTCCGCCGGAATTAAAAGTCTACTACCAGATCACCTTCAACGCCAACTGCGCGTTGCGAGGTTCGCCGAAGCCAATGCCGGGGGCAGAAGCGCCATTGCGAGTTGCGGTGATCAAACCGAACGTCGACGCCGAATTCAGGTTGTTGCCCGGATTCGCGTAGTTCGCCCGGTTGAAGAGATTGAAGATTTCCACGCGGAACTGGGTCTTGATGCGTTCGGTGATGGGCGTTTCCTTGAAGATGGAAAAGTCCACCGCACCGAAGCCGGGTCCACGGACGATGTCACGACCGATATTGCCGAAGGTTCCGGCGGCAGCGGCGGTGAAGGCACTCGGGTTGAACCAGGGTACGGCGGAGTATGGAGTGGCGCGGGCAGCGATGCCCTTTGACCAATCGCCGACGACATCCACGCGATCGCGGTTGTTGAGCGTTGCACTGCGGTTGGTTCCGCTCAGCAGGTCCACCGGTTCGCCGGTGTGGCCGGTGATCAGGGTGTTCAACTGCCAGCCCTTGGTGAGGCGCGGCATGCGATTGGTGAACGACGGCACATCGTAGATGATGAAGCCGGTGAACACCTGTTGGATGTCGAAGTTCGACGGACCGTATTCGCGACGGAGATTGTCGCTATTGGCTGGCAGCGAGTTGCGAACGTTCGAAGCGTTGTCGAGAGACTTGGCGAAAGTGTAGTTGGCATTCAGCGTGAAGTTCTTCCAACGGGTGGTGCGCAACGACGCCTGCATCGAGTTGTAGTTTGAATTGGCGATGGTCTCGAGGATGTTGATGCCGCCCAGCGTGGGGTATTCGGTGGCGTAACGGCGACGTCCGTTGATCACCGGGTTGATGGCGCGCAAGAGCGAAAGCTTGGTGCCCTTGGATCCAACGTAGCCAAGTTGCAGCACTGTCTTCGAGCTGAGCTGTTGTTGGATATTGAGGTTGAAGTTCTGCACATAGGGTGTGCGGAAGTCGGGGCTGACACCGAAGGCACCGACGTTGGTCGGGGTGACGTTGGCAGGGAAGACTGCCTGACCAGCGACAATGTTCGCGCCATTCGAGGTGATGGTGAACACCGGATCTTTACCAGCGGGATTTGCGTGAACGCCAGCGGAGCCGCCGTTCGGCATGCCGGTGTTGGCAACGATGAAGTTGAGTGGCGGCACATCGTAGAAGAAGCCGTAGCTGCCGCGAATCACGGTCTTGCTCGCGACATTGTAAGCAAAGCCGAGACGCGGGGCGAAGTTGTTCATGTCCTTCGGCCAGAGATCCTGACCGCCCTTGCCCACGTTGACGAAACCGGGGCCGGGCTGGAACGAAGTGAGCGAGCTATCGATATCGAACAGCGGCCCGACGTAGCTCCAGCGCACGCCGAAGTTGAGGTTGAGCTTCTTCGAAACCTGCCAGTTGTCGTGTGCCCACCAATCGAATGTGTTCTGGCGATAGTCGCGCTGCAGTTGTCCGCGGACGAGTGTCGCACCGTTGTTGCTGGTCAGGTATCCGGCCATGAAATCGGCCAGCGAGCGAAGCGGTGCGGAAACCGTGGCGTCGGCGGCCCAGGGTCCGCGAGTGCCGTCCCAGTTGAAGGTGCCGCGCTTGTTGGTGTCGTAAAAGATATCGAAGTTGGCGCGGCGGAATTCGGCGCCGAACTTAAAGGCGTGACGGCCGGTCGTGTAGCTGATGTTGTCGGTGATGTGTCCCGCGGTATCGATGCGTCCGAGGGGCTGAGTAGAACTGGCACCCGCGAAATTGCTGATACGAAGCGATGGCGAGCCACCCAGATTGCCATCCTGCGGTACGCCGGTGTTGAGGCCGGCGGCGATCGGATTGAAGCTGGTGTCCGCGTCGTTGAAGACCTGCAGAAAGTAGTTGGTTCCCAGCAGCAGTTGGTTCACAATGCGAGGCGACAGGGTCGAATTGAGGTTGATGGCCACGTTGTGCATGCGGCTCGGGGCAACCTGGAAAAATTCACGATACGGGATGCCAGCTTCGGCGGTCTGCTTGCCGGTTCCACCGAAGTAGCGGGCCGACATGGTGTGCTTCGAAGAGATCGCGTAATCGATCTTGGCGATTCCGTTGTAGCTGTCGTAGTCGTTCTGATCGCCGGCCACAAAGTTGTTCACGGTGGCAGGCAGGTTGTTGAAACGCGAGGGCCAGAAGGTCAGCAGGTTGGTGGCAACCGAACTCACCGGGACGTTGTACCTGAGCAGAACAGCCTTGGCGTCATTCACCCAAGCTGTGGAAGGATGGGTGGTGCGCAGCGAAAGGTTCGCAATGGCCTTCTGACTTTCGAACGTGGTGAAGTAGAACAGCTTGTTCTTGAGCACCGGGCCGCCTAGTGAGAATCCCCATTGGTCGTTCCGCATGACGCGCTTCTTGGTGGTGGAAGGATTCTGGAAAGGCGAGAACGCCGAGAAGTATTCGTTGCGGTTGAAGTAGTAGGCGGAGCCGTGGAGACCATTGGTCCCGGACTTGATGACGAGGTTGACGTTCGATCCACCGTTGCGGCCGAAGTCCGCCGAAGCGTTGGTCACAACAGAGAACTGATCGATCGCTTCCACGGGAAGCAGAGTTCCGGCGATGCCTGAAACGCCGCCTTGATTCACGGCGGAAGTGTTGTGGAAAGCATCGTTGTTATCGGCACCGTCGATCTGGTAGTTGTTGCCCGAAGTGCGCATGCCGTTGACCGAACTGGAAGCTGGCGAGACGCCGGGGTTGAGCTTGAGCATCTGGCGGAAGTCGCGGCCATTCATTGGCATGTCCTGCACCTGACGCGGGGTGACAACCGAAGCGAGCGTCGAAGACGTCGTTTCGAGCGTCGCGACAGATGCGCTGACCTCAACCATGGTGGCCTGTTGCGCGATGCCGAGCTTTGCCTGGATGTTGGTGGTTCGCGAAACGGCGACTTCCACACCGTCGATTTTCTGGGATTGAAATCCGTCCTTCTTGACGGTGACGGCATACTCGCCGAGTGGAAGGTTGGGAATCAGGAAGTCTCCGGATTCCGACGAGGCGGTGTTAAACGCGAGCCCGGTGGCCTTGTTGACCGCCTGAATCGAGGCATTGGGCACAGCCGCGCTGGACGCATCCACAACCGAACCGGAGATGGATCCACGGAAAGTCTGGGCGAGTAGACTCGTGACGAGCACGAGAGCGAAAAGAGTGTATCTGAAGTACTGCATCGAACTGCTCCTTGTTACGAACGAAGTTTCCATAAGTGCTAGCTTTGGTGTGCGCGGACGAGGGCACATGGATTTACGGGATCGAAAGAAAAGATCGACTGGGATCGGATCTAGGGAAGACCCGAAAATGAAGGTTTCATGAAAGTAGCATGAATTGCTCGTCAACGGCAATCGAGTGCGATAAGATGCTCCTCATGGCGTATTCTGTCGCGTTCGGAAATTCGACGTCCGGGTCCGTTGCTGAATGGGCGGTTGGCCGCCAGAGCTTGACGCCTGAGCAGGTGTGCCTGCTGTCATCCATGGTGGCAGTGTCGACGCCGGGCGCAACGGTGGCGGGGGCTTGCATCGAATCGTTCGAAAGGCGGATGAACGGTCCTCTGGCGCGATTGTTGCCGGCGATCCAACAGGGGCTCGCGGCAGTGGATGCGGCCTGCGTGCAGAAGACGGGCAGCGGCATTCTCGATTTGACTCCGATGGAACGTGGTAAGTTCATTCGGGAATTGAGATCGGGGCACAAGCTTACGGCTTTTTTTTGCATGGTGACGAGCACTTGCTCGCTTTCGCATCTTTCTTCTTGAAATTATGACGAAGATCGCTCTGCTGGCCGCGGCCGCCGTTATTCTGCAAGGCGCGAACCAGCGAACCACAGACGAAAAGCCGATCCGCGTTTTGTTCATCGGCAACAGCTATACCTACTACAACAACCTGCCGGGCATGATCGCGGCGCTTTCCGGTGGACGGATTGAGACTCGAATGGTGGTGCGCGGTTTAGCGAATCTGCAACAACTGTGGGATCTTGGCGAGGCTCCGGCGGCGATCCGCGAGGGCAAGTGGGATTACGTTGTCCTGCAGGAGCACAGCTTGTTGGGCGGGCTGCGATTGGATGGCATAGAGCATGTGAACGAGCCCGATTTCTTCTTCGACAACGTACGGCAGTTCGATACGGAGATTCGCAAGGCAAAGGCGAAGACGGTGTTGTATATGACGTGGGCGAGACGCGCGTTTCCAGAGCAGCAAACGTTTTTGACACACGCCTACGCGTCGATCGGGCAGGAATTGGGCGTGATGGTCGCACCGGTTGGCATTGCCTGGCAGAAGATTCGCGAGACCGATCCCACGGTCATCTTGCATGCATCCGACGGGACGCATCCGAGCCCCGTGGGCTCCTACGTCGCGGCGTGCGTGTTGCTCGATACGCTGCTCGGCAAGAAGCAGTTGGGGTTCGCGGCGCGCGTGACTGGGAATCCGATTGGAGCCAACGAACGTCCCGATACAGGGCGTGTGGTGGATCTGGTGAATGTTGCTCCCGAGCGTGCGGAGCAGTTGCAGAAAATCGCGGCGGAGGCGCAGGTGCCACAGGTGGGTCCCAAGCCGACCTATCCGGTAAGGACTTCTTTGCCCCCGGCGAAGCGTCCATTCACCGCTCAGGATCTTGGTGGAGTTTGGCGCGGATCGCTGCGGTTCTTCGCCTTACCGGTGCAAGCGGAATTGAAGCTTTCGGCGGAAGGTCGACAGTGTTCCGGACAGTTGGCGATTTGGACGCAGAACGACGATCGTCGGCTGCGTTCGCCGATTGCAGGGTGCCGGATGACGGACGTCGGCGTGACGTTTTCGATTCCCGACTATCGAGGCGTGGGTCCTGGAGAGAATTACTGGGCGCACTTCACGGGCGATGCGCTCGTGGGATGGGCAGATTATCGCGGGATTGGAAAGTCCAGCAGGTTGATGGGGTCGTTTGAGTGGAAGCGCCAGAAGTGAACGGTCAGGAACGTTTGACCGGCTCACCGTAGAAGAAGTCGTCCACGACAACGATGTTCTTGCCACTGGCCGGATCGTCGGGTTCACCCGGTGCAACGGTTCCCGGTGTTACCCGAACCTTCGCCACGATCTTGCCGGGAAACGTCACGCCAAGGAACGACAGGCCTTTCGGCGCGACCCGCACATAGTATTTGCCGAGCGAGATTCCATCCGCGCTGAAGAGCTCGATGGACGATGTCGTTGCGATGGCGACGTTGGCGAAGATTGCGCCGAAGCCGGAGACGGAGCCTCGGTCTTGGGTTCCAGGGACAAAGAAGTCGACATCATAGTCATTCGTGCCGACGCTCGTGAACAGGCGTTGCGCGGAAAAGACCTGGAACAACTGCGAGTATCCCGCACCGAGGTTTTCAAAGCGCAGAGGACCGATGCCTTCGTTGCCACTGACCTGGAATCCGATCCAGCCCTTGGCAGGACCCGAGAACACCGCGCCGCGAACGGAGTTCTTGTTGAAGAAATCAGCCGGCAGTGCGTTGGGCGAAGACAAGGCATCGGGAACGGCATCCCAATTGATTTCGCGGCGGCCCGCGGGGTTGCCGTTGGGCCCTGGGGCGTTGAGTGGATTGCCGATCGCGGTGCGGAAATCCTCGACCGTTTGTTTGATTGCGTCCGCGCTCGATCCTGCGCTGGAAAAGACGGTGCCACCGATGTTCGGGAGCGCGAGGTTTTCGGTTTGCGCAAAGACGGTTGCCGCGGCAATCGTGGCTGCGAGCAAGAGGTTCTGTTTCATGAATCCAGTGTGCCGGATTCCGAGTTGCAAAACCTCAAGGATTTCTCAAAGAAATCTCAATTGTGGATTCGGTTGAACAAGCGGTTCTGCTGTTCGAGCATCTCATCGTAGATTTCGACGTACTGCGGGCGCGGGTAAAAGACGCCGCTGGTGCGCACCGGCGCTGCGGAAAGATGCGGAAGTGCGCCGATCTTTTCCAACACCCAGAGCGCGGCACCGCGGCTCGAGGCTTCGTGTTCCGCGCAGGCGATGATGGGGCGGTTCAATGCATCCGCCATCATTTGCGTCCATTCGCGCGAACGCAGCAGCGCACCGCCGGATGCCATCACTTCCGCCGGATCGCCGGTTTTGGCGGACATCATGCGATAGATCTGGCGAAATCGCAGAGCCACCGATTCCAGAGATGCCCGCAGGATGTCTACGGGGCGCGTGGCGAGGCTCATGCCAGTGATGGTGGCGCGCAGGTCGCTGCGCCAATAGGGCGCGCGTTCGCCGGCAAAGAAGGGCAGCACCGTGAGTCCGTGGGATCCGGGTTCGATGGCGGCGAGTTGTTGTTCGAGTTCGTCACCGGTGGCTAGATCGAGCGATCGCTGCATCCAGGCGAAGACTTCACCGCCGTTCGAAATCGCACCTCCGAAGACAGGGCGGTTGGCGTCCACGCGATAGGCCCAGAGCTCTGCGGGAGGCTGCACCGACTGCCCTTCGAGCATCACGCGCATCGCGCCGCTGGTGCCCACCATGAGTGCGTAGCGGTCTTTGGTGACACAGCCGGAGCCGACGTTGTTGCAGGCGCCATCGCCGAGTGACGGATACCACGGAATGCCGTCGAGCCGCGGCCAGCGGGTGTTGAATTCAGCGAGCAGTTGCGTATTCGGTTGGTCGAGCTCTTCGATATCGATGAGTTGCGAAGGCTCCACGGGCAGGTATTCGAGGATGCCTTCATCGTATCGATTGGCGGCTTGGTTCCAGATGCCGGAGCCGGAAACCATTGAGATCGATGAGCGCGGGCGTCCGAAAAAGCGCAGGTGTAAGTACTCGCCAAACGACATCCACCAGCGCGTGGCTTCGTATCCGGCGGGATTGTTTTCGCGCAGCCACAGCAGTTTTGCGGGCCAGTAGCTGGTGTGCAGAATGCATCCTGTGCGGCGATGGGTTTCGACAGCATCGATGCGTTCGAGCAGCCATTCCACTTGCGCACCGCTGCGCGTATCGAAGAGGTGGATGATTTGAGTTGAGGGGCGGCCCTCTTCGTTGACGCCGAGAAACGAATGCCAGAAGGCTGAAAACGCGACGCCAGACGGCATGATGTTGGCCGATGTCAGGGCCATATGCAGTTGATCGAGGCACTGGACACACATCTCCAGCAAGTGATCGGGGTCCACCTCGACGCCGCCGTCGGCGGTCTTGAGCGGCTCGTACTTGATCTGCTGCGTGAAAGAGTCCTGCTCAACGCCAGAGGCGTCAAAAAGGAGGGCGCGCACCGACGAGGTGCCGACATCGAGGCTGACAATGTACACGGAAGACAAATTCCTGTATAGCACGGTGAGCCAGGCGCTACACTCAAGGCAGATGCCACGTATCGGTGTATTGATCGCGATTGGATTCCTCGCGTTGATTTTTGCTTCGACTTCCGCCTCGTTTCTTATTGACTATCAATGGTGGAAGGAGATGGGGCAACTCGAGACCTGGTATGCGATGGCCTCGTATCAGTACCTGCCTCGTCTGGCGGTGGCCGTGTTGGCGTTTCTCGCCTATCGCATGGCTTTTGGGTTAGGACGGAGGCGGGCGCGGGCGATGGCGGAAGTCATCGATCTCGACGAACCAGGGGCAAAAAAGAATCCCCTGCCGACCATCGTGATCGCCGTGGCCTCATTGATCACGGGTATGGTTTTGATACAGCCCTGGACGATCGTCCAATACATTGGCGGACATTCAACGGCATCGGCGAGCCCGTGGCGGGATCCTCTATTTGGGCAGCCGCTTTCGTTCTACCTGTTCGATCTGCCTTTCTATACGCAAATGATTCAGGCGTTGATCTTTCTGTTGATTGCGTCGATCCTGATCAACTTCGTCTCGTCGATCCCGCTGGGAGAGAAGTCCCTGCGCGTGGAATTCACAACGCCGCTTCGCTGGATGCTGGCAGTCGCGATTCTCGCCTACGCGGCGCGTTTGTATCTGGGCCGTTACGATCTCCTGACCGCGGAGCATGGCTTTCTCACCGGTGCGGATTATGTGGATGAGAAGATCCGACTGCCTTTGCAATGGTTCCTGATCGTTGCTGCGGTGACCAGCGCCATGCTGGTGGCATTGGGGCGCTATTTCTTCGCGGCTCCCTTGCCCTTGTTGGCGATCGCGTTGAAGGTGCTCGTCCCCGGGCTCGTGTCCACGTTCTATGTGAAGCCCAATGAGATCTCCTTGGAAAAGCCATACATTGAGCGGCACATCGCTGCGACGCTCTCGGCCTACGGACTCGACCATGGCGTGAAAGAGACGGCCTTCGCCGCGAAGTCGGAAGCGAAGATCGATTTCGCGAAGAACCGGGTTTTGCTTGGGAACGTACGTCTGTGGGATTGGCAGGCGTTTAAGGACACGGTAAGCCAAGTGCAGCCGTTGCGGCCTTATTCGTATAAAGACGTCGATGTGGATCGTTACAAAATCGACGGCGCAGTGCGGCAGTTGATGATCGCGCCGCGCGAGTTGGAAATCGACCAGATCGGCGACGCCAAGCGGCAATGGATCAATCCACACTTCGTCTACACGCACGGTTACGGACTGGTGGCCGCGGATGCGAATCGCATCACCAGCAACGGACTGCCGATTCTGTACATTCAGGACGCGCCTCCGCAGGTGAAGACATCCTCGTTGAAATTGACGCGGCCCGAAATTTACTATGGCGAGATCACTCACGAGCCTGTGTTTGTGAAGACCGCGCAGCAGGAGTTCGACTATCCATCGGGCGCCGATAACGTGTATACGCACTATCAGGGCAACCGCGGTATACCGATCACGTCGCTGTGGATGCGCGCGTTGGCGGCTTTGAACTACGGCGATCGAAACATTCTGTTCACGGGCTATTTGACGGGCGATAGCCGCATGCTGATCCATCGCAACGTGAATGACCGGCTGTCAACCCTCGCGAGCTTCGTTGAATGGGATCAGGACCCGTATCTTGTGATCACCGCGGCGGGCCGCATGGTGTGGATCGTCGATGGATACATGACTTCGGACGCGCATCCCTATTCGCAGCGTTTGCAGGCAGGACGGTTTTCGACGTTCAATTACATGCGCAACTCGGTGAAGGCGACCGTGGATGCTTACGACGGCGAGACTCGCATTTACGTTGTGGATCCCACGGATCCAGTGGTGCGGAGCTATCAGAACCTGTTTCCGAAGTTGTTTCAGGAAGGTTCGACCATGCCTGTCGAACTGCGCGAACATCTGCGTTACGGCGAGCGAATGTTCCAGGCACAAGCGGAAATCTATCGCACGTATCATATGCGCGATCCCGAGGCCTTTTACAACAAAGCGGATTTGTGGGATCAGGCGCGATTTGTGGCTCGCAACGGTGCAGCGGCCCAGGTGATGGCACCGACGTTTGTGATGGCGACGCTACCTGAAGAGAAGGAGTCGGAGTTCCTGCTGGTGCTGCCATTTTCGCCTCGGGGCAAGGATAATCTGGCGGGCTACATGGCGGCGCGCTGCGATCCGGCGCACTACGGCGAGATCGTGTTTTTGCAGATGCCGAAGCAGGAGATCTTGTTGGGTCCGATGCAGTTGGAAGCGCGCATCGATCAGGATCAGACGATTTCGAAAGATTTGACGTTGTGGAACCAGCAGGGGTCGCAAGTGTTGCGAGGGCAGACACTGATCCTGCCGGTGGATGGGACGCTGCTGTACGTGAAGCCCCTGTATTTGCAGGCTTCGAACGCGCGGATGCCGCAGTTGAAGAAAGTTGTGGTGGCTATGGGAAATCAGCTTGTGTACGAGGATACGTACGAGCAGGCACTGGCGTCGCTGTCGGGTGGGGCGATGAAGGTAACGGTTCCTGTTGTCGCTGCTGAGCCGGGTTCTGTTCCGGCGCCAGTGGCTGTGCCTCAAGTGGACGCAAAGACGCAAATGATTCTGGATCGCCTGCAGAAGATGAGACGTGAAATTGAGGCGCTGGAGACGGAGTTGAAAAAGCGCTAACGCGCGCATCATTTATCGGAAAACTGGAAGGCGAAAGATCCGACGACATGGATCGATCCTTTGTGGCTTGATTCCAAGCCTTGTGGCGAGACATGCCAAAGCCACTCGTCCGCTGCAGTTCGTTGATAGTTCGATAGCGCAGGATGCTCGACGCCGTAGAGCGCATCCTCACGCTCGGCGCCAGTCACGTTGGGAGGCGGATCCAAACGGTGGCGCGAATATTTGTGCTTCCCTGCATATTCGATGTAGGCGAGATCGGTGATCAACAAAACGTCGCGCGCACCGGATTGATTGAGCATCGAGAGGTGAGATTCGACGAGGCTGCGCGCGCCTGGTTCCACGGCGGCCAGCCATTCCTCTTCCTTGGATTGCACAATCTCAGATCCAAATTGTTTCCGCAGATGAGCCTCCACCCGTTCCTGCCAAGCAATCGGGATCTGGCTCAACAAGTTCAATGACAGGATCGCATCGCAGTCCCGCAGCCACGGTGCGACAACGGTAGGCGCCCGTTGGCTACCGATGGCGGCAAGTGTTTCCGCCCAGGATGCAGCCCGCGGAAGGGCGGTGGTCCATGCGGCGAGGCACCCCGAGACATCCGCGATCACGGGCTCATGCCGGGGATGTTTGCGCTTCCAAAACGGCGCACACAGCGGGTCCGCGTCCACAAATCGCAAGTGATCGAAGCGCTGCTCAAGGCTATGTTCGAAGTCCAGCAGACGACCCGCACCAAGCACGGCAATCCGCTCACCACCCGCGGGCCAGCGTGCCTGCGCCGCACGCGAACGATCCTGATGCGGACGCCAGTGTACGGCGAGTTTGCGGGCCCGGATCTCGATGCCGAGTCCCACACGCAGGTAAGAGGCTATCGACGCGTCGTCCCGATGACGCAGGCGCGCGGCGAGATAGCGCAGAGGCGCCAACAGGCTCAAGACTTGAATAATTCCGTGGTGAAGTATCGCTCCATGCGATCCGCGAAAACGGTGACGACTTGCGGATTCTGGCCGCCAATGAGCGAGGCGGCGTGCTGCGCTGCCAGATAGTTCAAGCCCGAACTCGGCCCCACTGGGAAGCCAAGTTTGATCAAAGCTCGCGTGGTCTTGAGAGCCTCCTCGTCGCGGATCTCGATGACTTCGAGTCCCGGCATTTCCTCTGCGCGAAAGATCGTGGACACGCATTCCACTACACCTGGGATGCGTCCGCTAAAGCTGCAGCATTCGATCTCAGGAGCCGCGGATCCGCTCAACATCACGGGCTTTGCATGAAACGGTCGCACACTGCAACCGGCATCCTGAAAGCCTTGGTGCAAGCCGACGAGAGTTCCGCCAGTGCCGACGCCGCTGGCCACCGCATCCACAATTCCTCCTGGAATCTGATCGAGAATCTCACGCGCGGTGGTGACCCGGTGCGAGGTGGCATTGTCCATGTTCGCGAACTGTCGGGGCAGAAAAGCGGGGATTTCTCTGGCGATTCGCTCGGTTTCGGCGATCGCGCCGTGAATGCCAAGTTCCTTCGGCGTGAGCCGGATCTCGCCACCGTAGGCGCGGATCATCAACACACGTTCGTTGCTCACGCCCTCTGGCATCACGGCAGTGAAGCGGACGCCCAACTGCGCGCAGACCAGCGCCATTGCGATGCTGGTTGATCCACTCGATGCTTCGATGACGGTGTGCTCGGTGGACAACACACCCTCGCGCCATGCCTTCGCAAGGATGAACCGCGCGATGCGATCTTTGGTGGATCCGCTGGGGTTGAGGAACTCGAGCTTGCACCAGATCGCGGGTCCTTCGTTGACTTTTACCGGGATCAGCGGCGTCGGCGCGAGATGGCTCAGGTAGGCGTTGCTTTCCGGGATTCGACAACTCATATGGCAGCAACCAACTTCGCAAGCAGCGCCGTGCGATCGGCGATGCGATCCACAAAGAGATGCTCGTGCGGCGTGTGCGCGCCGAGTCCCACAGCGCCGACACCATCCAAAGTCGGGATGCCGATGGCAGCGGTGAAGTTGCCGTCCGATCCTCCGCCTGTGGCCGATTCCTCAACGTTGACGCCGAGATCTCGACCGAGCACGCGGGCCTTTTCAAACAGCGCCGCGACACCTTTGCTCCGTTCCATCGGGGGACGGTTGAGTCCCCCAGTGATTTCGATGGAGCAACGTTTGTCGACAGGCTTGAGTGATTTGAACTTGCGGTCGAGCTTGGGAGCCTCGCTTAGCTTGGCGATACGGATGTCCATTTCGACGGTGGCGAGATCGGCGATCACGTTGGTGCGGGTGCCTCCACTGATTACGCCGGGATTGACTGTGGTCCCTTTCGCAAGATCGGTGAAGGTGGTGATGACACCGATTTGATGGGCGAGTTCGGCGATGGCGGACGCGCCGGAGGTGAAATCCACGCCCGCGTGCGCGGCCTTTCCTCGCACGAGCACCGTGTAGTCGCCAACGCCCTTGCGCGCGGTCTTGAGCTTTCCTTCGGCACCGGTTCCAGGTTCGAGCACCAGCACGGCGATGCTCTTGCGGGCGATGTCCTCTGTCAATGGGCGCGAGGATTCACTGCCCACTTCTTCATCGGAATTGATCTGCAGCACCACCTTGCGCGAGACGGGCAGGTCGAGTTCACGCAAGGCACGCATCGCGAAGACGAAGAAGGCGAGGCCGCCTTTCATGTCGATGACGCCGGGTCCCCAAAGGGCTTTGTCGTCGGCACGAAACGGCGTGGATTTCAGCGTACCCATCGGATAGACGGTGTCGGAATGTCCGAGGCCGAGGATTTGGCCATCTTTCTTGCGTCCCGGCAGTTTGAACTCGACCCGCATGTGCTTGCCGAATTTCCTGTCGCCGGGCAGCGTCTTCACAGTGGCGATGTCGGCGACTTTCGCGGCGAAGAGTTCGACGAAGCCATTGACCGCGGCGGGATCGTCGCTGGGCGACTCGCATTCGACGAGTTCGCGGATCAAATCGACGATCTCAGATTGGTGGGATTGCGTGTAGGCGAGGACGGGGTCCATTTACGAACATGCTAACGCGGCTTGTCGACCTCGGATACATCGAGAATCCGGGACTCCGTCTGGAACTTGCGAAAGTTGCGGTAAGTCTGCTCAACCTCAGCATTCATCTTCTTCCACAGCGCGCGGGCGTTGAGTTTCAAGCGGAACCACTCGGGATGCCACAAATCGTCGTTGACGCGCATCTGCTGCGCCGTCATTGTGGCACCGGGTTGCACGGCGGCGATGAAACCCCCGAAGGTGATCTTGTCGAGGGTAACCACATCGAACTTGAGCCATTCGTTGGACTGTTTCTCGATCCAGATGCGCCCCTTGATTTTGTTGAGTATTTTGCCTTCGCGAGATTTCGCCTGAAAGCCCGGCCGCGGATCCCCGGCAACGCGCCAAGCCGTATAGCCATTCACTTTCTCTTCGCCTTCGATGCGGAATGCGAATGCCTTCATCACCTCTTCTCGAAACTTGATACCTTCTTCAAGCTCTTTGCGTTCCGATTCCACACGCTTGCGCCGCTGGGACTCTGATTCGTTTTTGCGGCGCGCGATTTCCTTGTCCATCTTCTGTTGTTCTTTGCGCGCTTCCGTTGCCGACAGCGACTTGCCGTCTTTTTCGAGGAGCTTTCGATAGGACGTGCCGTCGACATTGAAGACATCCCACAAGCGGGCCTGTTGCTTTTTCTTGCCGTCGGTCTCGTTGGAAACGGTACGTTCCTGCCAAGTGTAATTCGCCAGTTGCCGTTGATGGCGAACTTCGCGATCGATCGCTTTGCGAACCAGATCGTTGACATCGGGCGCCGCGTCGGCAGACAGGGCAAGCAGGATTGCCGCAAGAACCATGCATAGGGATACGCATCCGGCGGCGGACCGGTTCCAAGGGAATGCTTAAAGTAAATTTACGGTGTTTTGCGAACGTTTCGGCTATACTCAGGATGTCCGTCAGAATCCCCAACTATCGAGGCGCGCTCAACAACGCGCGCTGCCAGGAGTCATATGTTTCTTCGTAGATCTCTGCTAGCGATCTCCGCACTCGCTCTGTTTGCGAATGTTGCTTCCGCTCAAGATAAACCGAACTTTTCCGGTTCGTGGAAGATGAACGCCACCAAGAGCGACTTCGGTCCGATGCCCGCCCCCAGCGCCGCATCGCGGACCATCACACACACCGATCCGGAACTGAAGTTCAAGGCCACGCAAACGACCGACAACGGCGAGCAGACCTCCGAAGCCACCTATAAGACGGATGGAACGGAGTTCATGGTGAAGCGCCGCAACATGGAGATCAAGGCGATCGGCAAGTGGGACGGCGCCAAGCTGGTGGTGAAGTCGAAGTTCGAAGCCCAGGGCATGGAAATCTCCAGCATCGAGAACTGGACGCTCGCCGCCGACGGCAAAGAATTGCACATCGTCACGGCGCTGGGAACACCGCAAGGCGACTTCGAACTGAAGATCGTCATGGAAAAGCAATAGTCATTCAGAAAGGCGATTCCGATGAACCGTAGAATCTTTGCCACAGCACTTCTGTTCGCGGCCGGCACTCTGGTTGCGGCGGACAAACCCAATTTCAGCGGCGAGTGGAAGCTGAATATCGAAAAGAGCACCTTCGGGCCGATGCCTCCGCCCGTCTCCCAGGTGATGAAGATCGATCATTCTGACCCGAAGTTGGTTTCCACATCCGATCAGGAATCCGCCGACGGCCAGAAGATGAGCATCGTCATGAAATACACAACCGATGGTGTCGAGGCCGTGAACGACTTGCGTGGCGCGCCAGCGAAGGTGATCGCCAAGTGGGAAGGCGAAGCCCTTGTGGTGAACACGAAGCTCGATTTTCAGGGCATGGAAATCAAGATCGTCAACACCATGAAGTTGGCTACCGACGGCAAATCGATTACCGCCGTCGCGAAGATCGAGACGCCGCAGGGCGATTTCGAGTCAACTTCACTGCTCGAGAAGATCGAGAAGTAAGAAACTGGTTTAGAGTAAGAGGGCGGGGCTTCGGTCCCGCCCTTTTTCTATGTCTCCACGTCCTCCGGAACTCACCATCAAGTCAGTCGCCCTTGGGTTGTTTCTCGCGCTGGTATTCGGCGCGGCCAACGCCTATCTCGGGATGCGGGCGGGACAAACGGTCGCCGCTACGATTCCCGCGGCTGTGATCGCGATGGCGCTGTTCCGGCTGCCACGATTTAAGGGCGGCATCCTCGAACAGAACATCACGCGGACGGCAGCGTCGGTTGGCGAAGCGCTCGTAGCCGGTGCCATCTTCACCATCCCCGCGTTTTTGTTGGTGGATCTCGATGGGCGGCGCTTGTGGACCGATCTGCGCGACCATTACTGGCAGGCATCCATGATCTTGCTCGTCGGCGGACTCATCGGCGTCTTCTTCATCATCCTGTTGCGCAAGCCATTGTGTGTCGATTCCGATCTGCCATTTCCAGAGGCGGTGGCGAGCGTCGAAATTGTGCGCGCAAGCGAAGGTTCTTCCGATGCGCCGCGAACGATCTTCGGTGCCATGGCGTTTGGCGGGCTGATTCAGTTGTTGAAGTCTTCGCGTGTGGGTTTGCAGGTGTTCAAAGAGTACATTGAGGGTTTCGCGGCCTTTCCTTCTTCGCTAATTCCGGGCTTGGGGACGACGCCGCGTACAGGCGGTTTGGCCTGGTCATCGCCTGCACTATCGCCTGCGTTGATTGGCGTAGGCTACATCATTGGTCCTGAACTGGCGGCGATCAATTTTGCGGGAGGTCTGATCGCTTGGTGGATGCTGATTCCCGCGCTGCAATTGTTCGATCCGGATCTGGCGACGCGCATTGGCGGATCTCCGGAACCAGCGGCCGTAGCGGCGGTGTTGTGGAAGAGTGTCGTGCGCCCGATTGCGATTGGAACGATGTTGGTGAGTTCCGCGAACACGATGTGGACCATGCGGTCATCGTTGATGGAATCTCTTCGCGGCGCGTTTCAGTTACGCGGCGTTGCCGAAGACACTGGCGATATCCCGACGCGCTGGGTCTTCGCGTCGATCTTCGCGTTGTTGATTCCGACGGCATTCATCTATCAGGCGTTCACCGATAGTTGGTCGATCGCGATCGGCGCGGCGTTGATCATGGCTGTGCTGGGATTTCTCCTGTCTGCAATCGGTGGATACCTCGTGGGATTGGTCGGCAGTTCGAACCAGCCGCTCAGCGGACTCACGTTGACCGCGCTCTTGTTGTCGGCGCTACTGCTGGTGGCGTTTGGCGTGAAAGGCGCACCCGGCGTGGCCGCGGTGTTGGGTGTTGCCGCCGTGGTTTGCGTTGCGGGTTCGGTGTCGGGATCGCTGATCCAAGACCTCAAGGCCGGGCACTTGCTCGGAGGCACACCTTGGAAGATGCAGGTGGTGGAGATCATCGCGGTAGTGCTGCTGGCATTCTTTCTGATGGGCCCGATCATCGCATTGCATGAGGCGGAAGCAGCCAATGGAGGCATCGGTGGACGCACGCTTCCGGCACCGCAGGCCGCGCTGATGGCGCAGTTGGCAAAGGGTATCGTGGGCGGACAGATGGCTTGGGGCTTGCTGTTGTCGGGCATCGCCTTCGGCATCGCGCTGCTGTTGTGCGGAGCGCGCGCGCCGATGCTGATTGCCGTCGGCATGTATCTTCCGTTTGAAACATCCGCGGCCATTTTTGCTGGGGGGGTCTGCAAATGGCTTTCAGATCGCTTGTCGCAAGGGGATCTGAAGGTGGAAGAGAAGGGGACGCTGGTGGCCTCGGGCTTGATCGCAGGCGAGGCTATTGTGGGGATTTTGCTGGCCGTTGCGGCGCTACAGTTGCCGGAACGCGCCCCTTACGCGTGGTTCGAATCGCTTGGCGGATGGACCTCGTTGCTTGGATTCGCCGCGGTTGGATGGGCGTTGGTCAAGGTTCCACAACAGCGGCGGCGATAGATGTTGATTGCCATCAAGGCTCTGCATACGCTGGTTTGGCTATTCTTTGCCGGCTGCATCGTGGCCATTCCATTTGCCGCGATGTATGGGAAGTTTCGATGGGCGGCAATCTTGTCGGGCCTGGTTCTCGTTGAGTGCGTTGTGCTCGGATTGAACCGCTTTCGATGTCCGATGACGGACTGGGCCGCCCGCTACACCGATGACCGTCGCGATAACTTCGACATCTATCTGCCCTTGTGGCTTGCGCGTCACAACAAGACGATTTTTGGGGCGCTATTCGTTCTTGGGGAGCTTCTTGTGATTGTGCGATGGGGCTGGGCAGTTGGCTAGAGCTGGAGGCTTGCTGCGCGGCGCAGGCGGTCTCGCACGGCGTCCCAACGCGAATCAGGATCGTGCGGAATCTCGATCGCAATGAGCTTCACGCCTTGTGCATCCAGATCGTGCAGCTTGCTGTAGAGCTGCGCCGCATAGGCTTCGGGATCTTCAGGAAGCTTCAGCAACACTGCCTCTGGCGGCGCATCCTGGAGGCTTGCCACGAGCATTACCCGAGCGGTTCGCGGACTGTAATGCTTATGGTGCATCCCTGGTGATTCGTGTTCCTTGGCTGCGCCCGTGACGGCTTCATCGAGCGTCAGCATTCCGGGACGCAGCAGTCGCACGGATCCATCGGCGTCGACGGCGACCACGGTGGATTCGAGTCCGACGGCGCACGGGCCGCCATCGAGCACGGGTACAGCATCACCGAAGGCCGCGCGGACATGCGCCGCAGTGGTCGGCGAAAGCTCAGTGAATTTGTTGGCGCTCGGCGCTGCGAGAGGCAGTCCCGCGGTTCGGATCAGGTCGAGCGCAGTGGGATGACGAGGCATCCGCAAGCCTACAGTTGAGAGTCCGGCTGTCACTTCGTCGGGGATGCGTGGGGCTTTGGGAACAACGAGAGTCAGAGGTCCGGGCCAATGCTGCAAAGCCAGTTCCTCGGCCTTCGCAGGCCACGCGGAAGAGAGCTCACGCGCCATCTCGATGCTGCTCACATGCACGATCAGCGGACTCGTTGCCGGGCGCCCTTTGAGTTCATAGACACGCCGAACGGCTTGAGCGTTGAGAGCGTTGGCGCCGAGTCCGTAGACTGTCTCGGTGGGGAATGCGACAACGCCGCCCTGTTGCAAAAGCAGGGCGGCGTCTTGCAGGGTGAAACTCACTCGGGCAGGTCCTCCTTGCCATCGCCGACTGTCTTGCCGGTTTTGCGCCAGACGAGCCAAGAGTGCTGAATGGCTTCCATGTCGCCGTCAAGAACTCGATCGACATCGCCAATGGAAAGCTTGGTGCGATGGTCTTTGATCATGCGATAGGGGGCCAGGACATAGGATCGAATCTGCGATCCAAAGTTGATTTCGAGTTTGGTGTCCTCAAGTTTGCGATCCAGTTCGCGCCGCTTGTTCATTTCGTACTCGAACAATTTGGCGCGCATTTGTTTCATCGCACTAGCGCGATTTTTATGCTGAGAACGCTCGTTTTGGCACTGTACCACCAGGTTGGTTGGGATGTGCGTCATGCGCACCGCCGATTCCGTGCGGTTGACGTGCTGTCCGCCCGCACCGGACGCGCGGAAAACGTCCACCCGAATGTCTTCGGGCTTGAGCTCGATCTTGACATCGTCGTCGATCATCGGGATCACGAACACCGATGCGAACGACGTGTGTCGTCGTGCCGCGGAATCGAACGGGGAGATACGCACGAGCCGGTGCACGCCGATTTCCGAAGACAACATTCCGAAGGCGTTGTCGCCCTCGATTTCGAGGGTCGCGGACTTGATGCCCGCGCCATCGCCGGCGGTTTGATCGGTAATCTCGGCCTTGCAGCCCGAGCGCTCGCTCCAACGCAGATACATGCGCATGAGCATCTCGGCCCAGTCCTGACTTTCGGTTCCACCGGCACCTGGATGTATGGTCAGGATAGCGCCTTTGGAATCGTGCTCTCCCGAGAGCAGCATGCCCGTTTCGAGCTTGCCCACATGCCTTTCAAACGACTTCAGATCGCGCTCGATATCCGGCAGGACGGTCTCACCCTCGCGGGCAAGTTCGAACATGGTGTCGAGGTCTTCCGTCATGCTTGCCACGCGAGCTTCGCTCGAAACGGACTCTTCGAGCCGTTTGCGATCCTGCATGAGTTTCTGAGAGCGTTCCTGGTCGTTCCAGAAGGCGGGGTCGGAAATGATCTCTTCGATCTTGGCTAATTCTGCTTTCTTCTTGGAGGTGTCAAAGATAGCTCCGCACAGCGTCTGCTTGCTGCCGGAGCGGAATGTACACTCGTTCGAGTTCTTCAAGGGACATTCCTTCTATTGTACTGTTGCTGTTGCTAAGCTGGCTGAGGATGCAACCGGTTGTGTCAAAGATTCTGGTGGTGGAAGACGAACCCGCGATTCTGCGAGGATTGCAGGACAACTTGCGCCTTGAGGGCTTCGAAGTATTGACGGCGTCGGATGGAGAGTCGGGGTATAGGCTGGCAATCGAAACAAAGCCGGATCTGATGATTCTCGATCTGATGTTGCCGCGAATGAGCGGATACGAGGTGTGCCGCAAGCTGCGGATGTCGGGCGTGAATACACCGATCCTGATTCTGACCGCGCGGAGCGAAGAGACCGATCGGGTGTTAGGTTTGGATCTGGGCGCGGACGACTATGTCACCAAGCCGTTCTCGATCCGCGAGTTAATGGCGCGGGTGCGAGCGCTGTTGCGGCGTGCTCACCCCGTGGTGATGGCTGTGGCTCCGGCGTTCGATCACTTGCAATTCAGTGGGGCGGCGCTGGATTTTCAGAAATATGAGGCTTCAAAGGACGGCCAGTCTGTGGAGTTAACGCGAAAAGAGTTTGGAATTGTTCGGTTCTTGGCTTCTCGACCTGGAGTGGTCATCGGCCGGGATGAGTTGCTCAACGAAGTTTGGGGGTACGATGCGTATCCGAGCACGCGGACGGTGGATAACCACATTGCGAGTTTGCGGGCGAAACTGGAACCGGACGCAGCGAATCCCAGGCATTTTCTCACAGTGCATGGGGTTGGATATAAATTCCAGCCTTAAGCTTTCTGCTTTTGGCTGCCTCCTGAGACGATCGTCACCCCGGCCAGGACCAGCGCGGCTCCGATCAATTGCATGGCGGTGATGGGTTCATTGACGGTCCAATGCCCAAGAAAGATGGTGGCTACGGGACCTACTGTCCCAATGATTCCCACGCGTCCCGGCCCGATAAGGCGGATCGCTTCCAGGGTGCACCAGATTGGCATTGCTGTCGCAATCAGACCTATAAAGAACGAAAGCCAGAGTATGTGGGAGGGCTGACGCAAGGCTGCCAGCGGGTGTGTGAACAGGAAATGCGCGAAAACAAAAGCGGATGAGAATGTCACGGCGAGGGCGCTGAAGCGGAGCGATCCGACACGGCCCACGATGCGACCGCTGCCGATGAGGAAAATCGAATACACCAACGAACTGCCCAATACCAGCAGGCTGCCTTTCCAGAGGTTTGCCGAATACTGGACGTCGGCTGCAAAGGAGACTGCCAGTCCCATGGCGCTCAACGCCAAGGCAAGCATGTGCCGCGGACGCAGCGGTTGCCCGAGAAACATCGCGGCAAAGAGCAGGATCCAAGCTGGGTAAGTGAAAAGGATCAATCGTTCGAGGGCCGCGGTGATGTACTGCAACCCCCAAAAGTCGAGAAAACTCGCCAGATAGTAGCCGAGGAAGCCGAGCAGTGCGAGTAAAGTGAGATCGCGTCGCGAGATGGGATTGGCACCTTCGCGCCGTGAACCGATCCAGTAGAGCAAGGCGAAAAACGGCAGAGCGAAGAGCATGCGCAAGGCGAGCAGAGTGACGGCATCCATCTTTGGCGATGCCGCATAGACAAGCTTGATGAAGATCGCCTTGCCCGCGAACGCGAGGGCCGCGACGATGGCCAGGAATGGTCCCAACCAAATTGGATAACACGCGGGACCCTTACAATGAAAGCAGTTGACGATGGAACGGCTCTTCCAATTTTCGATTCTCGGACTCGTCACCAGCGGCTACCTTGCGGTCGCGGCGTCGGGGTTGCTTGACCTGCCAACGTTGGTGTTGACGGGGTTGGCGCTGCTGTTGCGCGGATCGATGGTCTCCGGGTTGATCGAGTTCGAGATCCCGGAAAAGGCCGCCTTGTGGGCGACCCTTACGTATATTGTGATCTATCCGCTGGATTATTTTCTGGTCTCGCGAGAATTTATCGCAGCAACGATTCACCTGGTGTTTTTTCTTTCGGTATTGCGAATTCTGACAGCGAACACTCCGCGGGACTACTTGTACGTGCAGTTGCTCGCTCTCCTGGAAATTCTCGGTGCCTGCATTCTGACGGCCCAACTGAACTTCTTGATGTTTCTGTTGGCGTTTGTGCTTTTTGGACTCATCACGCTTTCTACCAGCGAGATCCGGCGCGCGTCGTTGAACGGGGTTGTCGCCGAGAGTGGAGCACGCGGAATTTCAGGGCGGCTGGTGGCGTTTACAGCGTTTGTGTCGACGATCATTTTTCTGGTCGGCGCCTGCTTGTTTTTCTTGTTGCCGCGAACCGCGCGCGCCGCATTTCAACACCTGACGCCATCGCGATATCACCTTCCTGGATTTTCGAACGAAGTCACGCTGGGACAGATCGGTGAGATCAAGATGAGTAGCGAGCCGCTTCTGTATGTGAAGATGCTCAGCGATTTTAAACCGCGCGATTTGAAGTGGCGCGGGTCGGCGCTGCAATCGTTCGATGGCAAGCGCTGGTATAACGCGCGGTTCAAGAATGACGAGTCCATCGATGTGGACAGCCGGTTGGTGAGCCTGATTCGCCGACGGCCCGTCAATACCCGCCGTTTCCACTATGAAGTCCGGGTGAAAGAGATCGCGTCGGATGTGATCTTCTTTGCGGGCAAGCCAGAGTTTTTAGCGATCGATACACCCAGGATCATCCGTTCCAGTACGGGTGGATATCGCGCGCCCATGCGGCCCTCGGGAGGGTTCCGCTATGTAGGGTACAGCTATCAGGACACAATTGTCTTCGACCGTTCGTCGATGGATCCGTTGAGTGCAGAGGATCGCGCGGAGTATTTGAGATTGCCGCAACCGGTGGATCCGCGAATGCCCAAGCTCGCTGCAGCGATGGCCAGTCACGGGATGACGCTTGAGGAAGAAGCGCGATCGATCGAGTATCGCTTGCAGCATGATTTCCGATACACATTGCAGATGCCGTCGTCGGAGCCGTCGGATCCGGTGGCGCACTTTCTTTTCGACCGCAAGAAAGGGCATTGCGAGTACTTCGCGTCTGCGATGGCGGTGCTCCTGCGGCTGCGGGGAATTCCTTCGCGTGTGGTCACCGGATTTCAGGGCAACGATGAGGATCCGATCAACGGCTGGCTGGTGATCCGCGCTTCGGATGCCCATAGTTGGGTGGAGGCGTATTTGCCAGATCGCGGGTGGGTGGTTTTTGACCCGACGCCGGCGGATCCAAACGCGCGGTCACCTGGGTTGATGGCGAGAGTCCACCGGTTTTGGGACACGATGGAGGTGTTCTGGGGCGATTGGGTGATGAGCTACGACCTGGAACGGCAGATCATTTTGGCTTCGCAGTTGCAGCGGACGAGTCGCGGAACCGGCGTCAAGTGGCTGGATGGTTTGGCGTCCGGCGCGTCGTGGTTTCAGGACGAGTTTCTAGTCCGGCTGAAGCAGCAGGCGATTCCGCTGGCTGTGCTGGCGGTCACGGCGGTGTTGTTGGGACTGTTCGGCCCGGGATTGTGGCGGCAAGCTCGCAGTCGATGGAAGTTGAGACGGATCCGGACGGCGACCGCGGGAGTGGGTGAGGCAACCGTGTTGTACGAGCGGATGCTGGAGATTCTGCATGCAAGAGCCATCGAGAAGCCCAATTGGTTGACGCCGGCGGAGTTTGCGCGAATGGTTCCGAGCGGGGCTGTGGCGGACGCGGTGGCGGATTTCACAGAGGCGTATCTGGCTTTGCGGTATGGCGGAAAACGGGAGGCTGCACCGAAGCTTGTCGATCTCATCCGGAAGTTGGAGAAGTTGCCCCGCTAGCGGTTCGCCTTGCCTTTCAGGAACCCGCGCGGGGCAAGGGAGGCCACAGCGATGGTTCCCAAAATCGCTTCTTTGGCCGTTTCGGTACCTGGCAGGGCCTGAATAGACCGCTGCGGCATCGGTGCTTTCTGTCGGCTACTACTTTTCGGCTCTAGCTGGCGACGGAAACGGGTTGCTGCTGGTGCGATTCCGCGGCGATTGCCGCCGGGCGTCTGGGGGGCGCGGTCGGAATTCGTTTCGCGCCACGATCCTTCTTTGCCAAAGACATTCTTCGGTCGGCCCGGCAAAGCAGTTCTTCCACCGAATCGCCGTCTTTGGGATAAAATGCCTCACCGATGGAAATGGAGAGAAGTTCGCGTGATTCATCCGCCAAAACCTCCCCGGCACGCTCGGCAACGGTGTGAATTTCGCGGATGCGAGCGGTCGCCGTTTCCGGGGCGATTTCCGGGATCACGATAGCGAATTCATCGCCGCCGATACGCGCGACCAGATCGTATTCGCGGAACATTCCCCGCAACCCAGAGGCCAGTTCTTTGAGCAGGCGGTCTCCCAACTCATAGCCATAGCGGCTGTTAAATGCTCTGAGGCCGTTGACGTCGCAGATTACCACGGCAAGTGCGGTGCCCGAGCGGCGGCTGCGTTCGAGTTCCGCGTCGAACCGTTCGAGCAGGTGCGTGAGGTTCGGAAGCCCGGTCAATAGATCGTGAGTTTGCGTCTGTGCGAGGGCTTGATGCGCCAGCGAATTCTCAATCGAAGTGGCGAGCTTGGAGGCGACCCCCATCAGGATGCGCTGGTGATCTTTGGAGAACGCGTCGCGATCGGCGCGATAAAAAGCGATGACTCCAACGAAATCGGTGACCCCGGTGAGCGGCACCGCGAGCGCGCTGCGAAGTGTGGTGAACTTGCTGGGATCGTTCAGGTATCCGGGCTCGACGGCTGGATTGCCATTGAGAATAGGCTTGGTATTTTGCGCAACCCAGCCAGCCAACCCCTCTCCAAGCGGAATCCGAAGGCTTTCAAAGAGCGTACGGTTGGCGCCCTCCACGTAGTAGGCTTCCAGTTCCTGTCCATTGCGAACCCACAGCACGGCTGACTCGTGGGGGATCAGGGCTTTCAAGCGGCTGGTTACCAGGGCGAGCGTTTCGGCCAAGCTCAGGGAGTCACCGAGTTCACTGGCGAGGTCGAACAAAGTCTGGACTTCGCAACGCGCGGATGCAATCGAAGCGAGGAAGGTCTGTTCTCCCACCGCGACAGGGACGTTGGGAAGCCGGACAGGGGCACTGGCTTCGAACCCGGCTGCCGGGGCCTCGCCACGTTCCACTTTGATGTTCGTCGAAAGCTTCACAACATCGGCACAAGCAGCCACTGCGGCCTTTTCTAGCTCTACGAAGCGCTTTCCCAGGAGGTCGACGATTTGTGGATCGAAGCTCTTGCCAGATTCGGCAATGACGACAGCCATGGCCTCTTCGATGGGTAGCGCTTTTCGGTATTGGCGGTCGGAGGCGAGAGCGTCCAGGCAGTCCACCGCGGCAAGAATGCGGGCGCCAATCGGGATCTCTTCACCCTTGAGCCCGTCCGGGTATCCAGCGCCGTTCCACTTCTCGTGATGGGACCGGACGATCGGAGACACCGGATAGGGAAACTTGACGTGCTCAAGGATTTCCGCGCCCACAATCGGGTGGATCTTCATTTTCTCAAACTCGTCAGGGGTGAGTTTTCCGGGCTTACAGATGATATGTTCGGGAACGGCGAGTTTGCCGATGTCGTGCAGGATCGCGGCCGCGCGAAGAGCCTCAAGCTGCATCGGATTGAGCTTTAAGTCATCGCCAAGGGCAAGCGCGTAGGTCTGCACGCGGCGAAGGTGGGCGTGGGTGGTGTCGTCTTTGGCTTCGATGGCGAGCGCCAGTGACTCGATCGTGCGCAAGTGCAGGGCCGAAACCTCTTCCGCATGGTTTCTCGAATCCTCAAGGCGGCCCACATAGGTCGAATACGAACGATAGAAAAGGTAGACCACCGGAAGAATCATGAGCGAAGTCTGCCAGCCGAGAGTGGCGGACGCTACGCCCATCAGGCCTGCAAGTGCCGCGCCCGCGAGATAGTAAGGAAACGACCAGAGATAGTTGTCCGTCCAGGTCTTCCACGGATCGAGGCGGTTGATGAGCGAGATGACCGTGGCAACCGCAAAGGTGTTTACGCCATAGGCAACCATCGAGGCACACATCAGCCCAACCAACAGACCCCAGTCTCCGAGCGTGTTCCACATGATGTGGTAGATAAAACTTGCGCTTTGCACCGACAACGAAACCGTCGCAACGTTGAAGGCGCCCTGCGCCAATGTCGGACGATGCTTCAGCGTCGTGTTTTGCGCCACCACTGCCAGCCAACTGACGACAAGAGCTTCGGAAAGGGACAACTCGATGATGCTGAGAAATTGAAAGACAAATGCCGCCGAGAGTGTTCCCGGAATAGAGGGCAGGGTAATACTGAACCGGGCAGATAGCATCGCCAAGACGAGGTAACTGATGAACCGCACCGGTTCGTTAGACTGCCATCTCCACAACCCGCCGCCCGCGCTGGCGAAGCCAACGAAACAGACGGCAGCAATGAAGAATTTTGCCTGGGTGTGCATTTGCGCTTTTCAGCTCTGTCTTCTTCATCGGCTAGATAGGACTCGCTCTTTATGAATTTCTAAGGGGAATTCTTTAGTGGCGGGCTACGCTTACGAAGCGTAACCCGCCTTCCATTGCTTCAGTTCGCCAGCGAGCCTATCTCTCGCTGTGAGGAACTGCGGATTACTGTATTGATTCAGCTTCTCCCTCGGATCCGTGCGCAGGTCGAACAATTCATTCGGACCCGCACCATTGTTCCGAATCACTAGTTTGAAGCGGTTGTCCCGCGCCATGTCCGTGTTTCGCAGGTGGGCAAACACCGTACTCCTCCAAGTGGGAGGCTTTACTCCCGCCTGCCGGGCGACGAGCGGTAAGAAGCTCCGTCCACAGAGGTTACGCTGGGGGGCGGCGGCACCGAACAGTTCGCAGAAGGTCGGCATGACATCGTAGAAGCTGACCAGTTCCGGGCGGGCCGATTCCACAGGAATGCGTCCCGGCCACGTCATGATCATCGGAACATTGACCACTTCCTCGTACATATTCGGCGGATCGGAGGCAAGTCCCTTGCTCCACAAGCCGTGACGGCCTAACAGGAATCCGTTATCTCCCACCAGCAGGACCACTGTATTGTCATACAAATTCTTCTGCTTCAGCTTGTTGAGCAATGCTGGCATCTGATCGTCCAGTGCTGTGGTGGCGGCGGCGCACCGGCGGATGTTGGCGACGGTGTCCTTGAGCAGATTCTTCTCTCGCAGAGCGTTGGGGGCAGGTGGTTCCCAGCCAATGGAGTCAAAGGCAGTGTTGGCGTACATGTCGTAGTACTTCTGCGGATGTCCGTCATAGGGAGTGTGGGGATTCAGATAGCTGACCGTCAGAAAAAAGGGCTTGCCCCCAGCGCTCTGCTGGTCGAGATACTCGACCGCGCGCTTGGTCATCAACTCGCCGAGGTAACCCACTTCTTTCACCATCTGGCCGTTGAGGCTCATTTCCGGATCGGTGTAGGCTCGCGATCCACCGATCATGGTGTACCACCAGCGAATTCCGTGGCCCGGCTTGGCATCGTCGTGATTGATGTGCCACTTGCCGACGTAGCCACAGTCGTAGCCCTGAGAGGAGGCGACGTCCGTAAGCATGACCTCGTTGGCCATCGACGCGGGGACATCCTTCTGGCCCTGGGGGGGATTCTCAATTGGATTCGGGGTAAGAAAGTCGTGGATGCCGTGCTGCATCGGCGTGCGACCAGTGAACAGTGTGGCGCGGCTGGGCGAGCAGATCGGCGTCGCGACAAAACCGTGCTGGAAGCGGGCTCCGCGACGAGCGAGATTGTCGATGTTGGGGGTCTTGATCTCCTTGTTGCCGTAGCAGCCCAACATCCAGGCGGCGAGATCGTCGGCGATGATGAGCAGGACATTTGGCTTGGGTCCCGCAGATGCGGCGGATTTCTTGTCTTGTCCCAGCGCGGTGGTCGCCGCGGCGGTCGCGATGGCGGAACCGAGCAGGAAGTTCCGTCGATTGAGCGGCTTGGTGTTGGTGGAAGGGGCTTCGGGGCGTGGCGCAGTCACCATTCCAGTTTACTTCGGTATCGGCTATTATGAAAACGTCTGCACGCTCTTGAGGGGATCCGCGTCATACCTGTTTGAAGTGGAGCGGCCTCACTCTCGAATCGCGTCGGCAGGACCATCAGAATCCCATGTCGGGACGGGCCACCAATTCGGAAAACGAACCCGTATCCGCAAGGCAGCAAGCCGATGCGGAGCACCAGGCGAAGTTCGTCCAGGAAAACATGCGGCGCATCTTCCTGCAGATTTACCGTGTCGTGGGCAATGTCGAAGACGCGCAAGACTTGACGCAAGAAGCCTTTATCAAAGCCTTGCAGCGCGGCGAGCAACTCAAGGATGAGGCCAAGGCGGCGCACTGGCTGTCGCGCATCGCCTCCAACACGGCGATCGATTTTCTGAGGCGGCAAGGCCGGGTGAGCTTTTCGGATCTCGCCGATGTTCCTGAACCGCTCGTTGCAAATACGCATACTCCCGAGAAAGAAACGCTGCGCAACGAGCAGCGCGAGTATCTGGAACGGGGCCTCGATACCCTGACCGAGCGCGAGCGCATGGCTTTGCTGCTGCGCGACGTAGAAGACTACTCGGCGGAAGAAGTGGCGGAGCAAATGGATTGCTCGAAGGCGACCGTGCGGTCGCATATCGCCAATGCACGAATCAAATTCCGGCGCTATCTGGAACGCCGAGGCAGGCGCGGTTAGTATGAAACAGCATCTTTCCGACACGGTATTGGCTCTCTACGCAACCGGCGATCTCGACTGGCGGGATCGGGCGGCGGCGGCATGGCATGTCCGGACTTGCGAACATTGCGCGAAGCTCGCGCAATCGTTCCGTGAGGATATTGCGTTTCGCAGGAAAAGTGCCGAAGCGATGCCGTTGCCTGCGTACTGGGATGCGTTGGCTGAGGAAATGGCGGCGAATATCCGGTTGGGGCTATCGGCTTCGGAATGTATCCGCTCTGTCAAGTCAACAACCGAAGTGAAACCTCGGGCTCGCGCGAAACCGATCGGTGCGGTGAGACCGAACTGGTTCTGGAAGCCGGCGGCGGGCATTGCCGCGGCGATGGCCGTGGTGGTCACCGTCTGGTTCTCGACGATGCCTCCGGAACAGACTCGGATTTTCTCGCGGGTTTGGGATGCGGCGGTGCATGGACGAACCGGGACGCCGGAAGCCCTTGGCATGGTGCTGGAGAGTTCCGCAAATGGTGTGGAGATGCGCAAAGGATCCCGGACTTCGGTCAAGCTGCTGGTATCGGGACATTTACCCGAACAGTTTTCCGCGAATCTGGATGGATCGATGCGTGCGCAGTATGTGGATGAAGAGTCCGGACAGGTGACGGTGACGAATGTTTACGCCGAATAAGTTGTGGGCGTTTTTGGCCGTAGCGTCTGCTTTCGCGCAGGGGCCGGGCGGAGCTTCGTCCGACTTCAACGGGCGGATTGACTTTGACGCGAACTCGCCGGTCGTGTCGACCTCGCAAAGTTGGAAGGGATCCACGGCGCAACCGCGCGCCGGTGCGTTGGTGATCGACGTGCACGCTTCGCTCGTGCTGAAAAACATCGACAAGCGTCGCATCCGTGGCATCACTCTGGTCGTGGCTGCGCAGCAGGACGTCATGCCAGGGGGCAAGGGTTCCGTGTCATTGCCGACGCTCGACGTAGGCCCTGGCGATACCTTTCAAGTCAAAGTGGATGTGAGTCTGCTGCGACCGTTCCAGCAGGGCTCGGGTCCGCTGGTGGATGTGCGTTTGGATGGGGTGCTGTTCGATGACCTGTCGTTTTATGGTCCGAATAAGCTAAAATCCAAGCGGTCACTCACCATTTGGGAACTCGAAGCCCGCCGTGATCGCCAGCACTTTCGCAATGTTTTGGAACGCGCAGGTGCAGACGGCTTGAAGCTGGAAATGGCGGCGGCAACGCAGCGCCAGACCGATCGGCAGCAGGTTGGCCTGCAGATGGTGCGTGGCGGACGCGTCACCAATGCGGAGATCGAAAAAAAGCTGCAGTTCGCGTTTTTGAAGGTTCCGGATTCGCCGGTGGAACCGCTTGCGGGCAACGCGAGTGTTTCCGGCAGCGAGGCCCGTGCGCCGTGGTTCGACCTGCGCAATCGCTCGGGAAAAGTCGTCAACCACATCGAGATGGGCTGGATCATTCGCGATGGCAAGGGCAAGGAATTCCTGGCCGGTGGCGTGTCGTCCGAATCGAAACTTGCGCCGGGCCAGCGGACGCAAATCACGCAGGATACGCTGGTGCGGTTCAGGAACGGCACGGAAATCGGCTCGATGTCCGGCTTCGTGCAACATGTGGAATTTGGCGACGAAACCGTGTGGGTTCCCAGCCGTGAGGCGATGGAACAGCCGGGCTTGCGCGGCATTGTGGCTCCTTCACCGGAGGAGACGCGGCTGGTGCGGTTGTATGGGCACAAGGGCGTCGACGCGGTGATTGAAGAGCTCAAGCGGCGTCCTTGAGCGGAAACGCGCAAACTTCACAGACAGGTCCCTCCTGCCGCCAGCGTTCTTCGAGAAACCTAAACCGCCGCGCGGCTTCTTCACGCCGCATCCTTCGGACCACCGCATCCTTCGGACCACCGCATCCTTCGGACCACCGCGAGGATCTCGTCCAAAGCAACCCATGCTTGCCGTGCATGCTACTTCCGCGTTTTCAAACGCGTCCAGTGCACACGTGCCACCGCACCCATGTAATCCTGATCCTTCGAGGAATCGTTGGCCTTCTTCAGCCACGGTTCCGCCTTCGCCGGATCGCCAAGCGCCTCGTAGTAGAGCCCGATATACAAGGCTGCGAAGAACTGCGCGGTGGCATCCGACTGGCCTGCGTCGCGCAACACATCCTGCACCATCGCCTTGCCTGCGAACAGTTCGTGGACCTTCATCATCGGACGCCGGCCATCGCTGCGGATGGTGATCAGCTGTTTGCGCGCCGCCGCCGGAGATTCCGCGCGTGCCGTGCAGAGATAATGCCACGCCGCATTCTCGACATCCTCGGTATTCAATGTCTGATGGCTCTCGAACTGCGCCTTGCAATCCGCGTAGCGACCCACGTAGTAAAGCGCAATGCCGCGCTGCCACAATTGAGGACGCGCCGATGGCTCCAGCGCGATAACGCGATCGAAATCGGAAATGGATTCCTCAACCTTGCCGGCGGTGAAGCGGTCCATTCCACGACGCAGATGGTCGTTCGCAGACTCCTGAGAGAGCAGGGCCAGCGCAAGCAGAGTGATCATTTGATCCCAGTGTAGCCGCGGAGCGAGAACGGAAGTAGCAGGATGAGTCCCGCGCCGGATGCCCACAGCGCTTCGGTCAAGCCGTAGCGTTCGGCGACTTGTCCCCAAATCCAACCGCCGAAGGCCATCGCTCCGTTGAAGACGAGGATGTGGATGGAAAGTCCGCGGGCGCGGACCCAGTCGGGGAGGGCCTTTTGCGCCGCGATGTTGAGCGTCGACATCACCACCATCCAAGCCACGCCTCCGATCAGCAAGAGCGCATACGCGATCGAGGATAGGCTGGTGCAGAATGACAATCCAAGCAGTGAGGCCGCGAATCCAAGCGTGCCCGCCGCCACCAGCAGGCCCTCGCGATAGGCTTCGCGTCCGCGGGCCAGCAGGATTCCCGCCACCACTGCGCCCACTCCCAGTGCGCCTAACATCAAGCCGAATCCTGCGCTGGTGGTGTGCAAAAGCTGCCTCGCCACAGATGGCATGATCGCCCACATCGAACTTGCGAATAGAGTGAACGTGGACGTGCGCCGCACCACCGCGCGCATCGCGCGATCGTTGCGAACAAAGCTCACACCTTCCGCGATGAACGGCATAAGCCGCTGCTCGAAAACATCTTTATGCGGTGTGCCTTTCCAATGGCGAATCACTCCAATCACCGCGAGAAACGAGACAGAGTTGATGAGAAACACCACACCCGGCGACGCCGCAATCAATAGCATTCCACCGACTGCAGGACCTACCGCTCTTGCCGCATTGAACTGTACGGAATTCAATGTCAACGCGCCGTGCAACTGCTCGCGCGCGATAAGGTCGGGGATACTCGCCGACCACGCCGGCGCATTCCACGCTGCTGCGCAGCCCATCGCGAACGTCAGTGCGAGCAATGTCCACGGGCCAGTGGATCCACTCAGCGTCAACGCGCCGATCGCGAAAGCCACGACCAACATCGCGGCCTGCGTGACCAGCAGCAACCTGCGACGATCCAGCAGATCGGCAAACGCACCGGCCGGCAGGCAGAAGAGGAACAGTGGCAAAGTGCCCGCGGACTGCACCAGCGCGGCCATCAGCGGACTCGGCGTCAACGACGTCATCAACCACGCTGCCGCGACGCTATGCATCCACGAGCCGACATTCGACGCGAAGGATGCGAGCCAGAAAGCTCGAAATCCGGGAACGCGCAAGGGGTTCTGATTGGCTGCTGAAGGATCGTCTGGCAAAGGGGGCACCTTCAGGTTAACGTCAATCCGCGCAGCGTTGCTATCTTAGGGACTTACAACCTTACAGTGAAACCTTCCTCCGAGCAGCGCCGCATTCCGCAAAGCGATTCCGCTTTCGTGGGCGTCATTGCCACGTTTCCCAACGTCCGCGCACTGGGCTCGGCCTATCGGAGCCGCGACGAGAGGATGACTCTCACAGTGCCGCGACCTTGGCTCAAACCCAAGAAATAGCCGATGCGCCATCGCCGTCAGTTTCTGCTCTTCGCCCTTGTCGTGCTCCTGCCTTGTGCGATTCTCGTCGTGCTCGGCTGGCGGATGCTTTCGCAGGAACGAAACCTCGCCGGAGAGCGCATCGTCAACGATCAACGCGAATTCGCCAACCAGGCGCGAGGCATGATCCTGGATCGAATCGCAGATCTGCCGGACGACTCAAGTTGGTGGAACACCGCCCTCGACGACGCGCAGCCGCTCGCCTTTCGCGGTGCAAGATCCCCGTGGGAAACGGCTTTTGCCGCGCGCCGCCTGCTCTTTGAACCGGACTTTCGTATGCGGTTGGAATCCGGATTATTCGAAGAAGCGGCGCGATTGGCGCATCACCCTGCGCAGCGTGCGTTGGTTCGAGTACGTCAGGCGAAGGCTTTCGCCGATGCGGGACGCTCGTCGCAGGCCTTCGAAATCTATGGGCAATTGTTGAAGAGCCAGCCGCAGTTGATGGATGAGAACGGCATCGCTTTCCGCTGGCAAGCCGCGTTGGCGCTGGCACAGTCCGGAATCATGCAGCAGGAAGTCACTGCGCTGTTAACCTCTGAGCTTGGATCGAAGACACCCCACGCGCCCGGCGTGAACAACGTGTTCCGGCAGATTGCGCGGCAACTGGCGCGTCATGCGCCGAGTCAGGATCAGGCACGCCTTCTCGAAGAACGAATCGACATCAATCAACGCTATGCCGAATCTGTGCGCCAAGCGTTGGTCTTCAAGGCAGGTCCTGAATGGCGGGTGATTGGCGATGAGGCAGAAGGCATTGAGGCATGGCTCGTACGCCGCACCAAAGAAGAAGCGCTTTGCGTGCGGTTGAAGCCTTACACACTGTCACTGCCCGGGCGGATCCTGGTGCGCCAGAAAGACGCGGGCAATCCGCTCTCACCTGACTTTCCAGACCTGAGTCTGCAGCTCTTTTCCGATACCGACCGCGCACTCGCGCAAAAATGGACTCTTCTCTGGTGGTTCTACGCGAGCGCGTTGACGCTCGTTTTGGGCGTGTCGCTGTTCGGCGGATATCTGCTGTGGCGCGACGTGAATCGCGAAGTACGCGCGGCGGAAGAGAGATCGCAATTCATTGCCGGTGTCTCGCACGAACTGCGCACGCCGCTCGCCGCAATCCGTATGTATGCCGAAACGCTTTCGATGGGCCGTATGACCGACGAAAAGACCCGGCGCGAGTATGCGGATACGATTCTCGCCGAAGGCGAACGCCTTGGACGCCTGGTCGACAACGTCCTCGATTTCGCAAAGATCGAACAGGGCAAACGCAGACTCTATCGCTTGCGTCCAACGTCCTTGGCAGAAGTCGTGCGATCCGCTGTGCGCGCACTCGAAAAGCCATTGGCGCAGCAGGGCTTTACGCTCGAACTCAAAATGGAAGACTCGATTCCCGAGGTGCAGGCCGATTCCGATGCGCTGATGCGGGCCATTCTCAATCTGCTCACCAACGCAATGAAGTATTCAGGCTCGTCGCGCCAAATCGAGTTAAAGGTGACACAGCGGCGCCGCCATGCGGTCATCCAAGTCAGGGACTTCGGTTTTGGCCTGCCGCCTGAAGAACTCGATCGCGTCTTCGAGAAGTTCTATCGCGCACCACAGCCCGAAGGCGAAGCCGTGGCGGGCACGGGCCTCGGACTCACCATCGTCAAGCACGTCGCCGAAGAACACGGCGGTTCGGTGGAAGTACGCAGCGAGCCCGGCAAGGGCAGCACGTTCTCCATCCTCATCCCAATCGATTGACCTGAAAATTGGCTTACCATTGAGGTTACCGTGCTTGTTCAGTTGGAAACCAAATCGCAGACACGCCCCGCGTGGCTCAAAGCCCCCGCCCCCGTTGGCGAAAACTACCACAACCTCAAGGCTCTGGTCGCGGATCTCAATCTTCACACCGTCTGCGAATCCGCAGCCTGCCCCAACATCGGTGAATGCTGGAACCATCGCACCGCCACCTTTATGATTCTCGGTAACGTCTGCACCCGCCGCTGCGGATTTTGCGCCGTGCAAAAAGGCGTTCCCCTCGAGATCGACATGGACGAACCACGCCGCGTCGCCGAAGCCGTCAAAATCCTCGGACTCAAATTCGCCGTCATCACCAGCGTCAATCGCGACGATCGCAAACACGGCGGCGCGGAACTCTTCGCGATGACCATTCGCGCCATTCACGAAGCAGCCCCCGGATGTGGTGTCGAAGTCCTGGTGCCCGATTTTCAAGGTTCTCGCGAGGCCATGGCAATCGTCGTGAATGCCGCCCCGGAAGTTCTCAACCACAACACCGAGACCGTCCCTCGCCTCTACCGGCAAGTACGCCTCGGTGCCCGCTTCGAACGCTCACTCGAGATGCTCGAGTATGTCAAGCAGGTCAATCCCGCCATGCCCACCAAGAGCGGACTCATGCTCGGCCTCGGCGAAACCAACGATGAAGTGGTGGAAACCATGCGCGCCATGCGCGAGCACAAGGTCGACATCCTCACGCTCGGCCAATACCTGCGCCCGTCGCCCATGCACCTGCCGATCCACCGCTACGTGCCCGTCAGTGAGTTTCAAGATCTGAAGCGCATCGGTGTCGAGTTGGGATTCAAACACGTTGAATCCGGACCCCTCGTGCGCAGTTCCTATCACGCGGCGGCGCACGGCTCGTGAACCTGCGCATTCTCGAACTCACTCCCACTCTCACGCAAATCAAGTTGCCGCTGCCGTTCGAGTTGCGCGAAGTCAATGTCCATCTCTTGCGGACTCCTAGCGATGGCTATGTGCTCTTCGACACCGGATATCATGCCGACGATTGTTTCGACACACTCGAAGCTTCCCTGCGGCATCTCAAGATCGAATGGGCCGACATCGGCATTGTCGCGCTCACCCACATGCATCCCGATCATGTGGGCAACGCTCATCGCATCGTGAACCTCTCGCAAGGCAAGGCCCGTATCGCTCTACGCTCGGACGAAGCCGAACACCTCAATGCGATTTCCGATGCCGGACGCCCGCCCTGGTTCGAGGCGATGCTTGCCCGCGCGGGAACTCCGCTCGCACTGCAAAACGACGTCAACGAGGCATTCACTACCCTGCGCGAACGATCGCAGCCCCTCGTTCCGGACATCCTTTATGGGGATGCGTTCGAAGGCTTCGACGTCATCCACACCCCAGGACACTCGCCCGGCCACGTCTGCTTTCTCGACCGTTCCAATGGCTTCTTTCTTGCTGGCGATCACATGCTTCCCGGCATCACTCCGAACATCGGCTGGCTTCCCGGCGAGGATATGCTCGGACACTATCTGCACTCTCTGCTGAAGGTCGATCCGCTGCCGGTGACGAATGTGATTCCATCGCATGGCAAGCCCTTCGAAGAGCATCGCGGCTGGCTCAAGGCCACTGCGGATCATCACCAGGAGCGCTGTGAACAGATCCGCGGACTCGCCGCTCAGCGTCCTGTCACCGCGCACGAAATCGTCGGTGAAGTGTGGCAACGAAAGCTCGCCCCGTTCCACTATCAGTTCGCCGTTTCGGAAATCCTCGCCCATCTCGAATACATGCATGCCCGCCAACGCATTCGATCCGCCAATGACGGCATGGCGGCTGCCACTTGGATCGCGTAAAGACGGCCCGCAAACCGCTGTTCGATCTCCTCTCGTTGGCCAACGGACAAAATGTTTTTCGGAACAATTCTGAAGTTGGAGCGTGGGCACAGACCGCACAGACCCGACAATCAGGGATTGATACACGATTCGGAAATTGCCATTGACACAGCAAGAGTGCGGAGATAGATTGAAATAGTCATGTCACCGATCGTAATCCGCCAGGAACAATTGGATGCATTGCACCTGGACGCTGAGGAACGTTTCCGTTCTCTTCTGTTTTTTCGGTTTAGTTCGATGCCCATGCCTCCGGTCCAGGAACTGAAGCTGGAAGTCGATACAGGGCTCGCTGAAGCCAGCAGGCTCGGTATCGAGACCCAAGCGGATAACGTCCTCGAGAAAGCGGGCCGCCGCGCGAGGGTAAGTGACGGTTGCGTTGGCTTGGCGCGGAAAGCGTCCGAAGCGGGAATAGACTGCCTGTAGAAACGAGACGACAAAGCCGTCTGGCTCGATCCCGGCAACGCCAAGCTCACGTCCAAGGACCAAAGCGACCGCAACAAGGCGGTCACTCACGCCACGACTTCTGTCGATTTTGGCCCTGGCTCCTCCCCAGACCGTCTGGGGAAAGGGCCACATCCGTTGGACTTTCGCCCCCCATTGCCGGGGCGTTATGATGACTCATATGCCTTGGCGGACAGCTTTCCTTCTCATCGTCGTCTTGCTGCTTGGTGCCTTTCCATTACAACGGGCCGCCGCTTCCGAAGAGTTGAACCAGCGACTGAAGCGCATTTACGATTCCCCCGCCTTCGCCGCCAAGCCCTTCGGACCGGCCCGTTGGATCCGTGGCGGCTCGGCCTTCACCACCCTCGAGAACGCTCCGGGTTCCATCGACAAAGCGAAGGACATCGTTGAATACGACACCGCAACCGGCAAGCGATCTGTTCTGGTTTCGCATTCCGTGCTGACGCCCGCCAAAGCCACGCAGTCGCTCGACATTGACGACTATCGCTGGAGTAACGACGCCAACCGTCTGTTGATCTACACCGAATCCCGCAAGGTCTGGCGTACGAATTCCCGCGGAGATTATTGGGTCCTCGACCGAACCTCGAAAGCCCTCAAGAAAATTGGAGGTCCCGACGCGCCTGCTTCCTCTCTGAGTTTCGCGAAATTCTCGCCCGATGGCTCCCACGTTGCCTACGTCCGCGCCAACAATCTCTATGTGGAAGAGATCGCAACCGGCGCGATCCGCGCGCTGACCAAAGATGGATCCGAGACGCTTGTCAACGGCGCCTCCGATTGGGTCTATGAAGAGGAACTCAACGTGCGCGACGGCTTTCGCTGGTCGCCCGATGGCCGCAGCCTCGCCTTCTGGCAGTTCGACGTTACGGGCGTCGAGCGATTCGCACTAGTCAACAATACCGACACGCTCTATCCGAAGATCACCAACATCCCGTATCCCAAAACCGGCACCAGGAACTCCGCCGTGCGCGTTGGCGTGATCGACGTGAACGGCGCATCGCCGACCCGGTGGATGTCCGTACCCGGCGACTCGCGTAATCACTACATCTTTCATCTGGAATGGCTCGAGAACGGCACCGGCCTGGCCATCGGGCAACTCAACCGTCTGCAGAACACCGCGACGGTTTTCATCGGGGATCCAAGCAACGGTGAGGCCAAGCAGGTCTTTGAAGATCGGGATTCCGCCTGGGTGGATGTGCACGAGAGCAGGGAACTCGGCGGTGGATTCGAATGGCTTCATCAAGGCAAGAACTTTCTCTGGCTCAGTGAGCGCGACGGCTGGCGTCATGCCTACTCGGTTTCCACACAAGGCGGTGCGGCCACGCTCATCACTTCCGATTCGTCCGATGTGGTGGCCATGCAGGCCGTCGATCCCCAAAGCCGATGGATCTACTACACCGCCTCGCCCGCCAACGCCACACAGCGCTATCTCTATCGCTCGCCTGTCGATCGCGCCGGACCCGCAGTTCGCTTGAGTCCTGCAACGCAGCCCGGAACCCATTCCTACAACATCTCGCCCAACTGCCAGTGGGCGTTTCATACTTACTCGCGCTTTGACAGTCCGCCGGTGATCGAGTTGGTGAGCCTGCCGGACCACAAGACGATCCGTACACTCGAAGACAACGCCGTTTTGCGGGCGAATGCCGCTTCGTCTGTGGATCCCCCGGCGGAGTTTTTGCAGTTGAAGCTCGACAACGACGTGACCGTCGACGGATGGCTGTTGAAGCCACGCAACTTCGATCCCACCAAGAAGTATCCACTGCTCGTGTATGTTTATGGCGAGCCCGCCGGTGTCACGGTAGTCGACTCATGGTCTGGAACCACCGGGCTTTTTCATCGCGCTCTGGCGGAAGACGGCTATCTCGTGGCCAGCTTCGACAATCGTGGCACACCATCGCCCAAAGGCCGCGCCTGGCGCAAAGCGGTGTATGGCGCGGTGGGCGTGCTGTCGGCGCAGGAGCAAGCCGCAGCAGTTGTGGCTCTAGCGCGGCAGCGATCGTATGTGGATGTGTCGCGCGTCGGCGTCTGGGGTTGGAGTGGAGGCGGATCCAATACTTTGAACTTACTATTCCGTTCGCCGGATCTGTTTCGTGTCGGCGTATCCGTGGCTCCTGTGCCAGATCAAAGGCTTTACGACACCATCTATCAGGAACGCTACATGGGCTTGCCGGACGAAAATGCCGAAGGATATCGCAGTGGTTCGCCGATCAATTTTGCCGAAGGGCTCCGCGGCAAGTTGCTGATCGTGCATGGCTCGGGCGATGACAACGTACACTTTCAAGGCGCCGAGAAACTGGTGAATCGACTGATCGAATTGGGGAAGTCCTTCGATTTCATGGAGTATCCGAATCGGACGCACGCGATCGCAGAAGGGAAGGGGACGACCTTGCATGTATATAGTCTGATCGCCCGCTACATCGAAGAACACCTTCCTGCTGGGCCGCGATAGCACTACAGCGCATAGCTGCGGGCGCGTTTCATGCGTTTGGTGAAATGGAGTTTCCGTTCGATCGTATACAGAAACTGGACCTAGGGACGAGCGCGCGGATCGGTCTGGCCGGTGAGAATCTGCAACTCCGCCAACAGAAGCGACGGATCGCTTGGGCCGTGTAGAACCGCTATGATGACGATCATGCGGATCATCGTCCTTTCCGTCATCCTGCTCCTGTCCCAACAGCGAGCAGCCGATGCCCAAGAACCCCAAAAAGCGCCTCCCGCCAACTACGACGCGGCACTCGCCTCCAAGCTCAAAGCCGACGACATGGGAATGCACAAGTACGTCATGGCCTTCCTCAAACGCGGACCCAACCGTCCCTCCGATCCTGCGGAAGCCCGCAAGCTGCAAGAAGGCCATATGGCCAACATCAACCGCATGGCGAAAGAAGGCAAACTCGTCCTCGCGGGACCTTTTCTCGACACCGGCGAACTGCGAGGCATCTACATCTTCAACGTTGCCACCGTTGCCGAGGCGGAAGCGCTCACCGATTCCGATCCCGCCATCAAAGCGGGAAGCCTCGTCATGGAACTCCATCCGTGGTATGGCTCAGCAGCCATCCAGGAAATTACCGCCATTCATGAGAAAATAGCCAGGAAGAATCCGTAAACAAGAAAAGCCCCCTCCAGCAACGAGCCAGAGGGAGCGAAGAATAGATCGAAAACTACGCCAAAGCCTTCTTGCAGAAGTCCACGCACTTCTTGATCTCGGTCAACTCGTCAGAGCCCTGCGGCGTATCGTACTCGTACTCGATACTCGCCGGAATCTTGTATTTCTTTTGCTTGAGCAACTGCAGGATCTCCTTCAGCGGCGTCTCGCCATCGCCCCAAGACACGTTCGGACCACCGCCCCCAGGCCCGCGGGTCTCACTCGCCGCCTTCGGACCCTTCCGGTCTTTCAGATGCAAACTCGAAATCCGGTCGTGATATCTCTCAATCACCGGAACAGGCGATAATCCATTCACGCCCCAGAAATGGCCCACATCGAAGTTGATCGCCGTGTATTTCGAGATTGCCAGCGCTTTGTCGAACTGTGTATCCGCCCCTTGCCCGTGTGTGTGAAACGCAATCGCCAGTTTCCGCTTCGCCGCGTATTCGCCTACTCGTTGCGTCAGCGCCCAATCGGTCGGCAACTCCATCGTGATGTGATTTGCTCCAACTGTCTCGGCGACGTTCCAGATGTATTCGTACTCGGCATCCGACATCTCCATCGTTGGCGGCAGCTTGAACGCGTAGATCTTCACGCCCGCATCTTCGTACATCCTGCGGAAGGCTTTGAACTTGTCCATCGAAACGGACGTGCGCCACTTGGTGACTTCTTCGGTAGCTTTCTTGCGCGCTTCGAGCATCTCTGGAGTCGGCTGCATCTTGCCGCGCCCGGCACCGCCGCCCGCCGCTGCTGGCACTCCTGCAAAGCCCTCGGCAACATTGCTCATCAACTCAATCCCGCTGATGCCGCAATCGACGCAATACTTCAGCGTCTCTTCCGCACCGCTCTTCAACGAACGGAAGCTGTAAGTGATGACGCCAATCTGCACGCCATGAAATTGAGAATTGGGTTTGGCCAGCAAACCCGCTGCGCCGGGCAGTGCTGCCGCAGCGAGTTTTACCAGATCCCGTCTTGTGAAGGTCATAGTGGTTCGATCAACTTTCCACTACAGATCATTTCACAAAACGGAATGTCCGGCCGCCGGTAGAAAGCGTCATTCACAGGTCAATCCACCAGTCGCGGTCGTCGTCTCTCCCTACAGCATGATCGAGACCAGTGAACGCGCGGCACGGAACATGCTACTGAGATAACCAGATGGCACAAAATTCACTCGACGTCTTCTTTCATCCGCAGAACGTCGCACTCATTGGCGCGACCGAGACGGAATCGAGCGTCGGCCGGTCTTTGTTGACGAATTTACTCAGTGCTTCGTTCCGCGGCAGAGTTTTTCCGGTGAACTCAAAGCGCACCGAAGTACTCGGAATGAGGGCATTTGCAAACATTGCAGCGATTCCCGCACAAGTCGATCTCGCCGTGATTGCTACGCCTGCACAGGGTGTTCCAGAACTGGTCCGCCAATGCGCAGCCGCCGGGGTGCGCGGCGCAATCATCATCTCCGCTGGCTTCCGTGAGGCCGGAGTTGAAGGCAAACGCCTCGAACGGGCCGTACTCGAAGAGGCTGCCAAGACTGGACTCCGCATCATCGGGCCCAACTGTTTGGGTGTGATGAGCCCATTCGCGGGCTTCAATGCGACTTTTGCCGCAGGCAACGCCACTCCCGGCAACGTGGCGTTCATCAGCCAAAGCGGCGCACTCTGCACGTCTGTTCTCGATTGGAGCCATCGCAACGGACTCGGCTTCAGTGCCTTCGTTTCCGCGGGATCGATGATCGATGTCGGCTGGGGCGATCTGATTGACTACTTGGGAAGCGATCCTCATACGCGCAGCATCCTGCTTTATATCGAATCCATCGACGACGCCCGCAGCTTCGTATCCGCTGCCCGCGCGGTCGCCATGACCAAGCCCGTGATCGTCGTCAAAGCCGGACGCAGCGAAGCCGCAGCCAAAGCCGCAGCTTCTCACACTGGCGCGATGGCGTCCAGCGACAAGGTGATCGATGCCGTGTTCCGCCGCTGTGGCGTGCTTCGCGTGAATCGCATCGCCGACCTTTTCTACATCGCCAACACATTGTCGAAACAGCCGCGCCCCCGCGGACCGCGCCTCGCGATTCTCACCAATGCCGGCGGTCCAGCCGTGCTCGCGGCAGACGCGCTCATGGAAAGCGGCGGCGAACTCGCCACCCTCGATCCCGCCACGATCGACCAGCTCAGCAGCTTTCTACCCGCGCATTGGAGCCACGGCAATCCTGTCGATGTCCTCGGCGACGCTGGCCCGGAACGCATGCAGAAGGCACTGGAAACAGTGGTTCGGGATCCTAACGCCGATGGTGTGATCGTCGTCGTAACGCCGCAGGGCATGACATCGTGCACCAAGCTGGCAGAGGCGCTGACAAGCGTGAAACTGCCTTCGTCGAAGCCCGTGCTCGCGAGTTTCATGGGCGGCGCAAGCGTTGCCGGAGCGATCGATGTTCTCGAGCGGAAAGGCATTCCGAATTTCCCCTTTGCGGACACGGCCGCGCGCGCGTTCGCTGCGATGTGGCGCTACACCGAGAACCTCACAGCGTTGTATGAAACACCCGCCCAGGTGGATCCTTTGCCCGAAAGTAAAGACCAGGCCCGGCGCATCGTTCTGGACGTCCGCAACAGCGGACGACTGCTTCTCACGGAGTTCGAGTCGAAGCGGATCCTCGAACTCTACGGTGTCCCTTCTGTCCAGACCCGCCTCGCGGCTTCTGCGGATGAAACCGTCGAGCAGGCTGCGGCAATCGGCTATCCGGTGGTTCTCAAACTCAATTCGGTGACGGTCACTCACAAATCCGACGTCGGCGGCGTGAAACTGAATCTGCGAACCGAAGAGGAGGTGCGGGCGGCCTTCCAAGGGATGTCAGCCATTGAAGGATTCGGCGGCGTGACGGTGCAGAACATGGCCGATAAGGGGAGCGGATACGAGATCATCCTCGGATCCACAACAGACCCGCAGTTCGGGCCTGTGTTGATGTTCGGCTCCGGCGGCGAGTTCGTGGAAGTTTACCAGGATTCCGCCCTCGCGCTGCCTCCTTTGAACACAACGCTCGCAAGACGGATGATGGAACGGACCAAGATCCACAAGGCATTGAAAGGCTTCCGAGGACGCGCGCCGGCGGACCTCGACGCGCTGGAACAGACAATGGTCCACTTCAGCACGCTGGTGCTCGACATCCCGGAAATCAAGGAGGTCGACATCAATCCGCTACTGGTGTCATCGAAGGGCGTGCTCGCCTTGGATGCCCGAATCCTGTTGCATGAAGCTGGAGCGAAGTTCCCTCGGTCGGCGATCCGCCCCTATCCGGCTCAGTACTCTTGGCAGGCACAATTGCGCGATGGATCGAACTACAACATACGTCCAATTCGCCCAGAAGACGAACCATCGATCGCGCGGTTCCACACGACGCTCTCGGATCGAACGGTCTATTCACGCTACTTCGGATTCATGAAGCTCAGCGATCGCATCTCACACGAGCGGCTCACGCGCGTTTGCTTTGTGGACTACGATCGCGAGATCGCTTTGGTCGCGGAACGCGACGGCGAAGTTTTCGGCGTCGTGCGACTGGTCCGAGAGCGTGATTCCGACAGCGCAGAATTCGCAATCGTGATCAGTGACACGATGCAAGGCCACGGACTCGGGCGTGAGTTGATGCAGCGCATCATCGGCGTCGCGCGGTCCGAAGGCGTCGCCAATGTCGAGGGCGTTGTATTGCCGGCGAATCGCGCCATGCTGCACGTTTGCGAGAAGCTGGGCTTCACGGCGGAATCGCGTCCGCGCGATGAAGGCGTGTTCGTCACTTATCCGACGGGCGCGTAGTTATTCTGGATGAATGAAGAAGAAGGTCACTTGCAAAGACTGCGACGGCGCGGGCGAGGTCCGCTGCAAACCCTGCGCCGGGCTTGGATTGGGGCGCAAGGATCCTTCCGATCCCTGCCGGAGTTGCAATGGGAAGGGCGCGGTGCGCTGCGTAACTTGCGTGGGCGTGGGCCTGATCGAGATCGAGGTTCCTTGACGGTGAGGAGACCGTCGCGGGTCGAAATCATCGTCATCGGCCATCCTGGCGTCCAATCAATAGATTTGGGACCAGAGTAGGCGCCCGCTCACGATGGTGGCCATTTGACAGCCCGTAAACGCCACTCCGTGAAACGGCGAATTGCGACTCTTGGACATAGACTTATTCACGTCGCAGACCCACTCCTGTTTGTCCGAGAAGATCGTGATGTCCGCGCGTCCTCCGACAGACAGTCGCCCATGACTCAATCGCAACAAGCCCGCAGGACCCGTTGTATACAGCTCGATCATCTTCATCAGTGAGATCTTGCCTGAGTGCACGAGCCGGTCCAGACTCAACGGAATCGCGGTTTCCAGCCCCAAAATCCCGAACGGACAGCGCTCAAACTCCTGCATCTTATCCGCGCCGGAATGCGGCGCGTGATCGGTGGCAAGAGCATCGATCGTACCGTTGGCGATGCCGTCGATACAAGCGTCCACGTGCTCGTTGCCGCGCAGTGGAGGCTTCATCTTGTAGTTCGAATCGTACGGAATCACATCCGAATCGGCAAGTGCGAAGTGATGCGGCGTGACTTCGCAAGTGATCGGCAACCCCTTGGCTTTTGCGAACGCGACCATCGCAACGGAATTCTTCGTCGAGATATGGGCCACGTGGTAGCGCGCGCCGGTGACTTCGGTCAGTAGAATGTCGCGAGCCACCATCACATCTTCGGAACACGCGGGAATCCCGCGCAATCCGAGGCGCACGCTCTGCAAGCCTTCATGCATGTCGCCGCCGTGGCTCAGATGCAGATCCTCACAATGCTGGATCACCGGAATGTGAAACGCCTTCGCGTACTCCATTGCGCGGCGCATCACGCGCGCATTCATGACAGGCTTGCCATCGTCGGAAATCGCAACGATTCCGGCCTGTTTCATCGATCCGATACTGGCGAGTTCCTCACCGAGACTGCCCTTGGTGATGCAGCCAATCGGATAGACGTTCACTCCATTGAGCCGGCGGGCCTTCTCGACGATGTAATTGGTCACCATCGCCGAATCGTTCACGGGATTCGTATTGGGCATGCAGCAAATGGTCGTGAATCCGCCGGCAGCGGCAGCGTTACAACCGGTTTCGATAGTTTCAGAATGTTCAAAGCCAGGCTCACGCAGATGCACGTGCATGTCGATGAATCCCGGAGCGACGATCATACCCGTCGCATCGATCACTTCCGCGCCGGTGGGATCGATGTCTCCACCGATCTGCTTGACCACCTCGTCTTCGATGGCCACATCGGCAATGGCATCGAACTTCGACGCCGGATCCATCACGCGGCCATTGCGGATCACGAGTCTCATGCCATGACCCTTTCCAAAACCGCCATGCGCACGGCGATGCCGTTTTCCACTTGATTGAGAATCATCGATGCTTTCGAATCCGCGACCTCGGATGAGATCTCGCGGCCGCGATTGATCGGCCCGGGATGCATCACCAACGCGTCGGGATTGGCCAGATGCAAGTGTTCGGCCCTGAGTCCGTAGAACTTGAAGTATTCGCCGGCGGGGAACGCGGCTTCTGTGATGCGTTCGAGTTGCACGCGCAACATCATGATGACGTCCGCGAGGCGGATCGCTTCGCGCATGTCCGTGGTCAGAACGACGCCCGGTGCGATCCGCGTAAGTTCCGCTGGCAGCAACGGAGCGGGTCCGCAGAGGATCACGTGCGCGCCGAACTTCGAAAGCAAATGAATGTTCGACCGAGCGACTCTGCTGTGCGCGATGTCGCCGATGATCGCCACGCGCAAGCCGGAAAGCGATTTGCGGCGGTCGAGAATCGTACGCGCATCGAGCAAAGCCTGGGTTGGATGCTCATGCAAACCATCGCCGGCGTTGACGATCGGCATATCCAAATGGCGCTGCAGAAAGTGCGGCGCACCGGATGCTGCATGGCGCATCACGATCGCATTGGGACGCATTGCCGCGAGTGTAGCCAGCGTATCCACAAGGCTTTCGCCTTTCGAAACACTGGATCCGGAAGCGGTGATGGAGATGGTGTCGCAACCGAGGCGTTTGGCTGCGATCTCGAAGCTCGTGCGGGTGCGGGTCGAGGCTTCGAAGAACAGATTCACCAAAGTTTTACCTTGCAGCGTTGTCAACTTCTGAAACGTTGTCTGGCCACATTTGGGCTGAAAGTCGCCCGCCCGATCGAGAATCGCTTGAATCTCCGCGCGATCGAGTTCGTCGATGCCTAGAAGTCCGCGATGTCCCATTACACCTTTTCCACGAGCAGGACCTTTTCAAGCTGGTCGATTTCCTGGAACTTGACTTCGATGATCTCATTGGCGGAAGTCTGCACCATGCGACCGACATAGCGGGCTTCGATGGGCAGTTCACGCCATCCGCGATCGATCAACACCAGCAGTTGCACACGCGCAGGGCGGCCATGATCGAACAGCGCGTCGAGCGCGGCGCGGATCGTGCGACCGGTGTAGAGAACGTCGTCCATGAGGATCACGTCCATGCCTGCGATATCGAAATCGATCTGCTTGCTCTTGACCAACGGTTGGTCGCCGACGGTGGTGAGATCGTCGCGATAGAGATTGATATCGAGCGATCCGACGGGGATTTCGCGCCGTTCCAGATCCTTAATCTTCTTTGCCAGACGAGTGGCCAGCGGTGCGCCGCGGCGCTTGATGCCGATGAACGCCAGCTTACCGAGGTCATCGGTGCGTTCGAGGATTTCGTGTGCGAGACGCACCAACGTCCGGTCGATTTCGGACGCACTCATGAGCTGTGATTTTTCGCGGGTTTCGGGCATGCTTAGGGTCAGTGTCCCAAGCTTCTGTTGGGCGCGTCAACTACGTGTTCCGTTACCATGCAACGAGTGGATTCTTTTCTTCTTCTCAAGGCCGTGGCGATGGGCATCGTGGAAGGGCTCACTGAGTTCCTGCCGATCTCTTCCACCGGTCACCTGATCCTGGCCGGGCAACTTCTGGGCTTCGATAACGACAAGGGCGCCGTCTTCGACATCGTTATCCAAACAGGCGCGATTCTCGCGGTGATTTGGGAATACCGGATGCGTTTCTATAACGTACTCGCGGAGATCTTCACCTCGCAACGTTCGCAGAAATTCATGGTGAATCTGGGCATCGCCTTTCTGCCTGGAGCGGTTGTCGGCTTGCTTGTCGGCAAATTGGTGAAGGCTTATCTGTTTCACGCGATTCCGGTGGCGTTGGCGTTCATCGTCGGCGGCGTGATCATTCTGTTCGCCGAGAAGCGCAAACATCGAGTTACGGTTGTCGAAGTGGATGACATGAGCGGCATGGACGCTTTCAAGATGGGCTGTGCGCAATGCCTGGCACTGCTGTTTCCGGGCGTTTCGCGATCTGGCGCGACGATCATCGGCGGCTTGTTCTTTGGACTCTCGCGAAAGGCCGCGACGGAGTTCTCATTTTTTCTCGCGGTTCCAACGCTGATCGCCGCGGGCGCATATCAGTTGTATAAGGAACGCGGGCTGCTCTCCATGCAAGATCTGGATTGGTTCGCTGCGGGCATGATTGCGGCGTTTCTGTCGGCATTCGCTTGTGTCCGCTGGTTCCTGCGATATGTGATGTCGCACGACTTCAGCTTATTCGCCTGGTATCGCATCGCGTTCGGTTTGATTGTATTGATCTCGGCGTATGCGGGTGTGTCGTGGAACGCGAAATAAGCGGGCCAACGCAAGGCTGACGTTTTGCATTGTCTGTTGTGCGATTTGCGCCGTCGCGGAATCCATTGCCTGTTGTGAATCTTGGCGTGATGATGAGTCGGGACCCCGTCGGGATGGTGCGCAAAGTTGGCTGAAATCTGAGAGCCCGTTGGGGCGAGTTGCTATTTGTTTCAACGTTCTGCCCGGGTTTGTTTGTGCATTTTCTGTTGTGCGATTTGCGTCCGTCCCGGATCGATCCTCTTTGTGGATCGGGACCCTCGGGATAGGGTTGAAAGTTGTCTGAAATCTGAGGCCGTCTGGGGCGAGTTGCTATTGTTTTCAACGTTCTGCCCGGGTTTGTTTGTGCATTTTTCGTTGTGGTCAACTGTGGCGTGATGGTGAGTCGGGACCCTCGTCGGGATAGGGCCGAAAGTTGCCTGCAATCGGAGAGGCCGTTGGGGCGATTTGCGATTGTCTTCAACGATTTGCCCGGGTTCGTTTGTGCATTTTCTGTTGCGCAATTCGCCGCCGACCCCGTGTCGAATTTGGGGTCGGCTGTGTTCGTCGGATATTCAAAGGTCAAAGAACTGAGGGATCCTGGTCCAAGAAGGGCCTCACCCATGTTTATCCTATCCTCTATGATTGCCGTGTAAAAACGGTTCCCTGTAAGTTGATGTCGAGAAACGAGAAGTAGGTTGTGAACGGATCGAACGGTCAGTGAGGCGCGGACTGCTGCTGCGGTGGTAGGACGACCTTGGGCATCTCCACGGCAACATGCTCGGCTGGAACCGGTTGCTGCCGCAGGCTTTCCAGCAACCAGGGCAGCATGAGTGCCCCGACATAGAGGAACAGGCACCAGAGGGCAAGCTGGATGAGGTTGGATTCCCGGCGTTTCTGAATTTTCTCGTCCGTGGACTTGATCCACCGGGAATAGATCGCTTCAGGACGCTTTTTCGCGATTAACAAAACGAGTAAGAGGGCCACCGCCATTCCGATAAGCGCGGCAATCGTGCTGTAGCCATGTTTCGCGTGGGCCATCCCGCCGAAGATATGGGCGAGTTCCACGACATAAACGAGGACAATGAACAGTTCGAGGTTGCCTTGGCGTTGTTCAGCGTGATGCAGCGCCTTCTGGCTATCGAGGATGGCACTCTGGGTCTGGCGGGAAAGTGCAAGCTGTGCCGATTCCTGGTCGATTTCGATAGAGCGACCGATATCGCGAAGAGTCCGCTGCATTGCGACCATAGCGGACTCGGTGCGGAAGGATATGCGAAGGCGCTCGTAGTAGCGGTTGTGGCTGTCTCGGCGATTGATTTGGGTGAGGTTGGCGGAGGCGGAGAACCAGGTGAATTCGCGGGCGAGAAGTTTCAAACGGTCCAGCGAGCCGAGCGGGGCGAGGCAGCGGGCGGCGAGGCGTTCGTAGTGGCGAAGGCCGATCCACTGGAAATAGGCGGCGAGAATGGAGGCAAAGAAGTTCACCATGAGGCGTGCGGCGCGTTCGCCTTCGTATCCGGGCTGCCCGGTGTGACGATCCTCATCGGACTGACGGGACACGAAGTGTGCAACACCCATTGGGGTGGCGGCGATGTGGCGATTACTGAGTTTTTCGACACGCCGGGCGGCCTGCGCGGGCGATTGGGGGGTATGGGAACCTTCCTCCAATTCAGACATGGAAACCAGCGCGCCCTCGTAGGAGGAATCGACGCTGAAGTCCGCGCCCTGCGCTGAAAATTCCACCACGGAGTACATCATGAACTGGCCTTGCTCGCCCCCAATGTGGCCTCGGATTGGGGCGATCAACTGGCGGAAAATGGCGGACCAGGCGAAAGGCTCGCCGAAGATCGCAGCGGTAGTGAGAGCGTCGGTCAGCGCACCCGGCAAGAGCCCGTGAGTGTCGAAGTGCCCGGTCGCGGAGTGGGTGCTTTCGATCCCTTTCGGGAAGACCTCCACTTGACGAATATCCCCAGTGATATGGAAGCCCGGTTCGGCGGCGAGCCAGTTGACTGACGCGCGGCGCTTGATGTGTGAGAGATGGTAGACGAAGTCGAGCAGATCGCCCCAGAGGGGTTGGGGCTGGGACTGCGGCGAATCCTTCAAAACCCGCGCCGCTGCCCACCCGCAAGATCCCGACGCCTATCGCGAACTGATCAAACTCCACGAGCAGTTCCTCAACGACGAGTACCGCAAAGAAATGCTCGACGAAACCTCGTTTTTCGTCTCTGCCGTCGACCGCGATCAACCAGCCAAGCAATACCTCCGCTATAACGGACCCGCCTTCGCCGGATCGGCAATCTTCCGCTCCATCGCCAACGGCCACCACGCACTCCGCTGGATCTATGACCGCACCGTCTCCGCCGAGGAAAGAACGTGGCTAGACCAAACCAGCGCGGATGACGCCCCCCAACAGCGCAAAGCAAAGACCAACCGCGAACGCCCTTCCGGCCCCGGCGTCGAATACTCCTATCGCATCGACAAGGCGCACGAGTCGGAGACAAAGGTCGACCGTATACTGGTCCTGCTTCGGGCCGGAGGCCATGCATTCCCTCGGCGCGACATCATAGCCCTATTCAGAAAGCTTGAGGCTGAGGGTCGGCGAAGCTGCGCCGCTCTGTCCTGGAATCGGCGGCTATGGTCACCGTGTGGCCATCCAGGAATCGGATCAAGATCTCAGGCCACTTGGTCCCTGCCGCAGTATCGAAGCGATAGGGTTGCTGCTGCCCTTTGCGCGCACCCTTTGCCTCTGCTTCGTGGCCGCCTGCATTGGCTGCAAGTGCCGTCTTGTACTGCTCTGGGAACGCCAGGATGATCGCACACGATTGCGGCAACTCCTGGTGCAGTACCTCCGCAGCGTGGCCTTCCAATCCCTTGCAGAGGACATCATTGACCTCTTCGGCGTGTTTCTGGTGCAGGCGCGCAATTCTCCCGGCAACCTCATCGGCGCTCAGCGGATGAACGTGCCGCAGAACTCGGCTCATTTCCGGGAACATCGCCACCAACTGGTATACGTTCTTTGTCCGCATGTCTTGGGCGATCCGGATGAAGCTCTCAAGCATCGTGATATCCACGTTTGCGTTCTTGTTGTCCTTCTCGCGGTCTCCGACCAACAGATCCACCTTGTACATCTCCCACGGGTCGTGATCAGCGTACTTGCTCCCCAGCGTCGCAAAACGGCGACTGATGCACTGTGAGCATTTTCCGCAATGAGTGAACAGGCGCGTCATGTCGCGGGTGTGGGTGCAACTTACACTATGCTTGATCAATTCGGCGCAGCCGTTGTCCCCTATAACATTCACAACCTCGCCCTTAGTCAACCAGAGGAAGGGGTTCTCGACCTCGAACGCGCCTTCAGTAAGCAGTCGAAACAGCGATGCAAATCCGTTCAGAACCTGGGGGTGGGTGGTGCGCGTGGCCCGTCCACCAACCACCTGCTCACTGATTGGGAGGTTTAGACTCACGACTCCGTTCTCATAGAAACGGATGCGCCGCAGACCAAATGCTCGTGCCACCACCGCGGCCAGTGCCGCGAACAGGAAAGAGCGAGTGCGCTGAGTGTGCTCGCGGTCGAGATCTTCTCCCTTCTGAACCCAAACGGGAATGTGGAAAGGCTTTTCCTTGCAGCGAGGCAGGAGGTCGTCGACCAGCAGTTTCTGTTTGCTGTTGATCTTGGGGTTTGCGCGATGGCTGACTAACGCAACGCGGCGTTTTTCGCGAACGGCCTCGATCACTGCGCCGCCGAGGGAATCGAGCCCGCCCGAGAAAAGAAGCACTTCGTCGAGTTCCTTGGCTCCCTCTTTCCCCGGCTGGAGTTCCAGGTAGGTCTGCAGCGGCGCGGGATTCTTATGCTTCGAGAAATGGAACTCGTACTCGTCGTCTGAGAGGAAGCCAAGCGTATCGCGCAAAGCAGTCAGAACCGGAGCAGAAGACCACACGTCCGGTTTCCTGACGGGTATGTGGAATGAGAAACGGCGTCGCCAACGCTCCCCGAAGGCGGTCACTCCATTTCCTCCCCTCGTAAGCGCCTGGTCCGGGCAGTAAACGTAGCTCGCCAACTCGACAAGGTCGGTCAAGATCGGCGGCAACTCGGATGCCAGACGGTTGGTGATATCCGTGATCTTGAGCTTGACTTCATCGTCACCCTCCCCGAGGCGAAGGGACAGGAGCTTTTCGCGCTTGACCCGTGGGGGAGGCGAGACACCGCCGCAGAGGATGATGCGCTCAACGGCTGGCATCCCCTGCTCCCTTCTCCAATTCCTTCCTGAGCTTGGTTAGCGCGACGTGTACGAAGTTCGCCGCTTTTCTTGGCGTGATCCCGCCTTCGTAGTTCGCCTTGGAGTACCAGCTACCCGCGAATTCTTCGACAATCTTCGATGCCTGGCGGCAATGCGATGAAAGGGCTTCACGAAATTCACGATTGTCGGGAACGCTCTTGAACTGGCTCGACGTTCGGCGGCTCAAGAAATAGGCGAGATACCGTTCCGTGAGCGTGCCAAAGAAATCACGGGCCAGGGTCGAAAATTGCTTCTTTGTAGCGAGCGCAGCCAGTTCGCTGCGGACCATGTCCGGAGTAGTTCCAAACATGCTGGTAGTCCGGTCGCGCAGTAGCGACGAGAGGCTTTCCGCCGCCCCCATTTGAGCCATCTCGCCGAGGTCCGTTCGGCCGCCAGTCCTCCGAACGTGATCGTCGACGGCGTCCGCGAAGCCGCCAATCAATTCGAGCAGTGTCGGCGTCGAAGTGACGGTGATACCGGCTTTGTTCAGTGCTGCGACGAAATCATCTGCTCGTGCGCAAAGAGGTAGTTGGGTGAGGAGCCAGAAGGAATGAACGAGGGCGGGGTCGCTGGCTGCCTCCTCAAGACCGAGTTTCGCGGCGTCTAGCGTTTTTGCGGCGATTTTGGGGCGCGCCCGCCCCAGCGTCCAGCAGTTCAACGACTTGCTGGAATTTTCGCGTTCGTGGCAGGTTGCCGAGGCGGATGTGACCCATTAGCCCCTTCGGATTTGGCTGCTGATTTCGACTTTCCTAATTCTATGGCTTTTGCGAGGACTTAATCGGCAGAACCGTAACGGGCCTTCACGGTGTGAGACCCAGGGTCGCGAAGACTCTCCGCTGAAGCGAGGCTGAGGCCAGGTCGGCTGCATCCTTATTGCGGTGGACGACGCGGTTGCCATTTCACGAACCGTAGTGCCCAGCACCACCCATTCCTGTTAGGATGAGCGTTTGGCCGGAGAGCCGCGAATGGAATCCACAACGCCGAATATTGACTTGCTTCGGCAACTCTATCAACAGAACCCGGTTGCAAGGGCATTTTTCGACCATGCAGCACGGCGCGAGCGCGATCAGTCGGAGACAAAGGTCGACCGTATACTGGTCCTGCTTCGGGCCGGAGGCCATGCATTCCCTCGGCGCGACATCATAGCCCTATTCAGAAAGCTTGAGGCTGAGGGGTGCGGCCAGTTCGTCGAGGGTCGACGTGGCTGGGCGTCGCGATTTGTGTGGAGTGCGGGCCTGACAAGCCTTGGGCGGGCCGCTGCAGGGGAATCCCAGCTGATCGCACGCATTTCCACCGAGGAGAATACCCTCGACCGAGGCGACAGCGACGTCGATCAAGCCGACGCTGATCAACCGGCCGAGACGGTTACAGAAGACTCTGATGGAGAGGAGGAACTTGGGGAGGTCGGCGGTACCGGCATCGAAGAAGAAGAGGAGGATCCCGGAAGCGGCTTCGAAATAACGCAACCGTTCGACCCGGCGCGAATTCGAGTCGACACCAAGCCGATGGTCATCTCGCTCTTGATGGACCGAGTTAGGAACAAGGAAATCGATCTCACTCCTGGCTTCCAGCGCAAGGGTGGGATCTGGAGCCCAAAGGCGAAGAGTCAGTTGATCGAATCCTTGTTGATTCGCATCCCCCTGCCCGCCTTTTATATGGACGGCAGCGATGAGAGCAAATGGCTCGTAGTCGATGGACTCCAACGCCTCTCCACGCTGAAGAGTTTTGTGATCGACAAGACGTTGCAACTCACCGGACTCGAGTTCCTAGGCAAAGAATGCAATTTCAAGAAATTCGACCAGTTGCCCAGAAATCTCCAGCGTCGGATCTTAGAGACTCAGGTCACGGTGTTTCTGATCCAGGAGAACACGCCGCCCGAAGTCAAATTCAACATCTTCAAGAGAATCAATACCGGCGGGTTGCCCCTATCGAGCCAGGAGATTCGCCATGCCCTGAATCAGGGGAAGGCTTGCACCCTTCTGCAAGATCTTTCGAAATCCCAGGAGTTTCAAATGGCGACGCACAACGGAATTCGTGACGACCGCATGGGCGACAGAGAATGCATACTGCGGTTGCTGGCGTTCATGACCACCTCCTATCGCGATTACCGAGCCAATAATATCGACGCGTTTCTGAACCAATGCATGATCGATCTCAACCGTCTCCCGGACGACGCGTTGCAAGGCTTGAGCCAGCGGTTTAAGAGAGCCATGGTCGATTGTTACCGCATTTTCGCCGACCGAGCCTTCCGCAAACGAAAGCGAGGGAGCCCCAGGCGGTATCCGATCAATAGAGCGCTGTTTGAGGTGTGGGCGGCTAATGTTGAAGCATTGCCGCCGGAGAAGGTTGATCGACTTCAAGATAAGGCCTCGGACTTGCAAAAACGCTTTCTTGAGCTACTCGATGATACCGACTTCGCAGCGGCCATCTCTTACGGAACCGGTGATCCTCAAAAAGTGCGGGTGCGGTTCTCAAAGATCAACGAAATCATTGGGGAGACACTTCAATGATCCAGTCGATCGAATTGACGAACTTCAAGTGTTTCGAGCGTCAAGAGGTCGTGCTGCGCCCACTCACTTTGCTCGCCGGCCTCAATAGTTCCGGAAAGTCCACCATCATCCAGGCTCTGCTTCTGCTGAGGCAATCCTATCTTGAGAGTCTCTTGCCAAGTACCGGCCTGGCTCTGAATGGAAAGCTCGCACAGCTCGGAACCGCCAAAGACGTCTTGTTCGAAGAAGCCGACATGGACGAAATTGGGTTCGAGCTCAAGGACGACCTGCCTGCAAGCCTGAAACTGCGTTTGGCTTACCGCGAAGAGAGCGACGTATTGACCCTCAGGAGAATTGACCCTGCGGGTGAAGTATGGAAAACGAGCCTGTTCCGGGACGAGTTTCAATACCTGCGCGCCGAACGGATTGGGCCTCGAACCTCTTTCGGGATGTCAGACTATGAGGTCCGGCATCATCGCCAAATCGGTTCCAGCGGTGAGTTTGCCGCGCATTTTCTCTCTCTCTTCGGTTCGGAAACAGTGGAAGCGCAGCTGCTCCGACATCCTGCGGCGACTGCGAACTCCCTCCAGTCACAAGTGGAGGCTTGGATGACGGAGATAAGCCCTGGCGTGCGCATCAGCGTCAAGCGCTATTCCGAAATGGATTTGATGACATTTGGTGTCACGTACTCGTTAGGTCACCAAGTTGCGAGCTCCGAATATCGTCCGACAAACGTCGGCTTCGGAATCACTTACGCTTTGCCCATCGTCGTCGCCGTACTCTCGGCGCGCCCTGGAAGTCTGGTTATTATTGAGAACCCTGAGGCTCATCTGCACCCCCGCGGTCAGGTCAAGATGGGAGAGCTTCTCTGCCAAGCGTCCGCAGCAGGAATTCAGATTCTCATCGAGACTCACAGTGATCACGTGCTAAACGGGATTCGGCTCGCCGTTCATGCGCGCAAAGCGACTCCGGAGAATGTGGCCCTTTACCACAGCAGATGGGTACCCGGTGGCAAGTCTCCTTCGTTGACGTTGTTGGCTCTCGACGAAAACGGAAGGCTTCCGGAGTGGCCGGAAGGCTTCTTCGATGAAATGGAACGAAGTTTGGACCGGCTTCTGGGCGCTGAATGAAATGACCGCGTTCCTGGTTTTTAACGAACTGTCGGCGGCAACCATGTCACCCGACCAGGCGGGCGGGAAGCGGAATCTGGATGAGCTATCAGACATTCTTGTCGACCGGCGCATCACAGCAACGAAAGTGCTGGTCACTCCTCCTGCGTTCCTCCAATTGCAAGTCAGTGCCGGATATTCTGTCGGACGATGGATAGGAGAATACAGGCACGGTGACCCAGATCGGCGCTTGCGCATAAAAATCCTAGTGGATCGGCGGAAGGACTTCAGCGAGTGTATTCCTGCCGAGCAACTCGAATCGGAGGATGTCGAGTACAGACTGTCGGGCGAGATCGTACGCGGCCTTCGCGCTGCGGTTCTCAAGGATGGTCTTGCGATCAGCCTCCTTTCCACCGAAGAGTGGAACGTCGCCAGCGTTCGCATTGAGAAATCCTGGATCGCCAGCGAGGATGTCGAGATTCGCGCACTCGACGTGTTGCATGCTGGGCGGACCGCCCATCTGGACGATCACACCGAATGGCTGCGTCGCATACAGACACCGCCGCCGGCAAACGGCTCGCAGTTGTGGAATCAACGCGCATCCCTCTTCGCTAACCTTGATTTCTGTGCTTCAGTCGAGGATCAACTCACGGCGCTCGGAGGTGATGGCCGACCCTTCAGATCGGCAATGCGCGGTCTGCGGGACCTCCAAAGCTATTGTGAGTCTTGGAGCACAGGAGGTATCGATATCCACGCCCTAAACAACGCATCTGGCGAAAGCGCTCCAACGCTGCAGATGTACGGCGAGGAAAGGACATTTCAATGCCCCGACGGTCAATACCGGCTATTTGAGTGGCACGTCAAGAGAGGAGACACGAGGATTCACTTCTTCGACTTCCCCGCTCAAAAGCGCCTCCTGGTGGGTTATGTGGGCGGTCACCTGCGGATTTCGAGTCAGTGAAGTGCGCTCTTGTTAGTTAGAGTGGGTCCGCGAATCTCTCCATAGCCGAATTCGCCGGATCGGACACGGTGACGATCTGTTTGCCACGAGCATGTAGTTCGTCGCAGAGTGTCATCGTCCGACTGCCTGGCGCTGCGTGCGCCAGGAAAAGGCGGTCGGCGAGTGCACTCACGAAGCGGTTTCGGGCCTCAGCAAGGGCAGCCGTGACTCGTTTGTGCTGCAGCCCGAACGGGGCTGGTGGCCGCGGAGCAGGATGCCCAAACACTCCCACTCCATCGGAGAGTGGAATCCGCCGATCAGTGTGCGCCCCTCGTCTCGCATGGCGGTGATGGCGTCGAACGTTTTCAGGACCACCCTGCCCGGGCATTGGGAGGAACAAAGAACTCGGTCTTGTCACCGTCAAGGAGATCCAGCGCGCCTGCGGCCCAAAACTTTCTGAGCGCGCCCGTCCAAGCAGTAGGCGCGCCGAGGCGGGATAACGTTTGTCACCCGTTATGTGGTTGGGCGCGCACTCTGGGGCGCGATTGTGGAGCGGGCGGCGAAGTGGAATGGCGCGCGGACCAATGCCGACTTTCAGCGCTATCAGGAGCTGGTGAATCGCTGTTTGCGGTTCTCCTACGCGTATCCGTCAGATTCTTCCAGCGCGGTTGGCCGTGGGGTGGGCACGAAGAGGAGTTCGACTGGCTGTACCTGCAAAGCTACACCAGCACGGCATTGATCGACGGGCGCAGCAAAGAAGACGGCAGTCTACACGAGACGGAATGCATCGCGCCGCGGACACGAGAAGGCAAGCCCGTCTATCTCCTGTTTCATCTATGGCATGTGGCTGAGGCCAACGACGCTTCGAGTAAGTGGCTGGAGGACGCGGTGCATGGAGCCGGGTTTTGGCGGGGCGCATCCCTTGGTGGCGAACGTGGATAAGGATGGGGCCGGATTGCGGAGGCTCACGTTACCCGTTTATCTGGGTCATCAGGGGATCTGTTCGAAGGATCCGGCTGGCGTTGGGAATGCACGGCCGGCGAATTTCCCGTGCTGCAGCCGATTGCGCCGCCTGGGTCGGTTCATGGACTCGCTGGTCCGATACGCGCCTTGGGACACGCAATCGGCGAGCCCTTAGACGGGCGCATGGAACCCTTGACTGGACGATTGACCGTCGATGGACGGTCCGGCCAGAGCCTGTCTGAGGCTGTGGGGTGCTACGTTCCCGGCTCGGTGCTGAGGAATCCCGGCAGGTTTTCGGTGGACACGACAGGATGCTGGCGGGAGCAGCCCGCCGCGACCGCCGAAGGGCATTGAAGTCACGGAAATCATTGTTCCCTACTCAGCCCCCCCACTGCCGTCGAGGTGTCCGCCCAGTACCCAGGGCGCGCGCGAACCACGACGCCGGGGCGCGAGACGCTGACTTCGAGCTTGTGATATCCAGGTTCAGGATTTCGAGGCGAGAAGCTCAGCACATACTGCGCATGCAGATCGGAACCGAGCTTCTCTATCGCCTCTTCCAGACCTTTTTGGCGTGCAAATGAAAATGTCAATCCGCCGGTTTCGCGAGCTAGAATTTCAGAAGCCTTTTCCTTTCCCAGTCGCCCCAATTCGCCCAGAGCACCAAGGATATCGACGCGCTGTGCCGGCGGCGGCATTTTCGGATCGTACTTGTCTTTGGGTGGGCCGCCGCTTGGAGTGCCATATTCCGGATTTGGCCTTGCCTGCCGATCGCGAGGAGCTTTGCCCGCGCTGTCCGTGCCTTTTCTCGTGAATCCCGTGCGAAAGGCGGAGTATTCGGCAACGTAGACGACGACCCCGGCTTGCTGCGCGGCGAATGCCACGTCGTTGAGATCCGCCTCGCTGCTGCGGTCGCGCGATTCGGAAATCAGAAACAGAATCCGCCGCGCAGATCGCTTGGTGTTCAATCGTGCGATCGCTTCCAAAGCCGCATCGAGCAGTTTGGAATCCTTTGCGGAACCAGCGCGAAGGCCTCGAAATGCGGAGGATATTTTCGACTCGTCCGCTGTCCAATCCTGCAGGCAGCGAACTTCGCTGTCGAAGGTGAGCAACGTCATCGATCCTCTTTCGCCCAGCACCAGCGGGCGGATCATGGATCCGATCTTTTGCACTTTGGCGAGCACGGCGGCTGAGATCCCGGATGTCTGCACCGCCACCGCAAGTGCTACGGGGGCCACACCTGAGCCGATTGAGTCGACGTCGAGGGCTTGAGGACGCCCGTTGTCAAGCAGGGTGAAATCGGATGCTGTGAGGCCATCCACCGGTCCGCCGCGCGTTGCGGTTACGGTTACCGGGGTCAATACCAGCCTCGCTCTTGCGTCGAAGATCGGTTCCTGCGCGCAAATCGTTACAGAAAGGGTTAGTGCAAAGAACAGTGGTCGACTCATGCATACTCTAGAGCACGCCGGTCGCCACAGCCTAAGAAAGACCGTGTTTCTTCATGCGATAGCGAAGAGTATCGCGGCTGATGCGCAGCATGCGAGCGGCCTCGCTCTGGTTGCCGTTGGATTTGCGCAAGGCTTCGGCGAGCAGTCTGCGTTCCTGTTCCTCAAGTGGCACCATCTCTCCGGGAACGGAAGAAGAGACGGCTGTGGCTGCCATCCCGAAAGCTTCTCCGCCAGCGCGGCTCAGGTAGACGGGCAGATCGAGAACATCGAGTGTACTGCCCATGACCATGATGCAGGCGTGTCCGATGACATTCTCGAGTTCACGGACATTTCCAGGCCAATTGTGGCGCAGCAGGACGAGTTGAGCGCGACTGGTGAGTCCGCGGATTTCTTTGTTGTACTGATGGGCGTACTTGTCGATGAAGTGGCGGATCAGCAACAACAGGTCGCCTTCACGTTCCACCAGCGAAGGGATGGCGAGTTCGATCATGGTGAGGCGATAGAAGAGGTCTTCGCGAAACTGGTGTGAGGCGACGGCGGCGCGCAGGTCGCGGTGTGTCGCAGCGATGACACGGACGTTCACTTTGCGCGGCGTGAGTGCGCCAAGGCGCTGCACTTCCTGATTCTGCAGCGCACGCAACAGCTTTGCCTGGGTGTTGAGGGGCATGTCTCCGATCTCGTCCAGAAACAGCGTCCCGTTGTGCGCATATTCGAAGAGGCCAACTTTGTCTTGAGTGGCCCCGGTGAAGGATCCTTTCACGTGGCCGAAGAGTTCACTCTCAAACAAGGTTTCCACCACTGCGGAACAGTTGAGTGGGACAAGTTGTCCTGCGGCTACAGGACTCAATCGATGCAGCGCCTTGGCAACCAATTCTTTTCCGGTTCCGGTGGCACCGGTGACGAGTACGGATCGGTAGTGCGGGGCAATTCTTTGCACTTGCGAGAATAATTCCCACATTTGGGGGCTATTGCCGACCATGCCTTCGAACTCCGCTTGTGCGGCAAGGGATGCCTCTAATTGCGATGCGCGATTGCGGCGCCGATGCTTTTCGATCAGGATGCCCACGCGATCGCGCAACGATGCGAGAGAGACAGGCTTTTCCAAGTAGTCGGAGGCACCCTTTTTGATGGCTTCGACAGCGGACTGCGTGGAATAGTGCGCGGTCATCAAGAGGACGTCGATGGAAGGATCCGCCTCCATGATACGTTCCAGTAGTTCCATGCCGTTCATTTTCGGCATGACCAGATCGGTGAGAACAATTTGTGGATGTTCCTGCAGAATGTAGTCGAGGCCCTCTTCGGGGTCCGCAAACGTGCGGATGCGAACCTCGGGCCGACGCAACGCGGTGCTCAGCATTTCGAGGCTGCCGGCGTTGTCGTCAACGATGGCCAGTGAGACGGATGTCACAGGATTCGTCATGATCGAATAGCTCACTCAGTCTACTCCATTCATTGTGACCTCATATCGAGGTGTTTTTCGAGAACCTGCCGTAGCTTTTTGAGTCCGATGGGTTTGGTGACATAGTCGGTGAAACCCGCGGCGCGCCCACGTTCGTGATCGCCTTCCATCGCGTAGGCAGTGAGCGCAATGATCGGGGTGGCACGAAACTGTTCCATCTCGCGAAGGCGGGTCAGTGTTCCGTAGCCGTCGAGACGTGGCATCTGGATGTCGAGGACGATGAGAGCCGGAGCGAGAGCCGGAGCGAGTTCCACGGCTTGCAGACCATCGACGGCTTCGGTGACGGTAAAGCCGAAGTGGGCAAGCATGGTGTGCAACAACTCGCGGTTGCTGGCGCTATCGTCGGCAATGAGCACATTTCTCACTCGGTATTGCTGCCTCCGAGTTGGGCGAGTCGATGCAAGAGCGTCTCTTTCCATGCGGTGCCTTTGATCAGGAGAGCGTTGGTGGTGCGGCGAAGCAAGACGACGTCGTTTTCGTTGAGGGCGGTTCCGGTGAGCACGAGAATGGGGATGCGGGCGTAGCGCGAATCGCTCTTGAGCCGGAAGATCAGTTCGAAGCCATTCATTTCGGGCATCGTCAGATCGACAACGATCGCCGCGGGCGTGCGCTCCGCCAACCGGTCGAGAGCTTCGCGACCGTTGGCGGCGAGAATGGGATCGTAGCCAGCGGATGCGATGACCTCCCGGACGAGTTCGAGTGCCGCGGGTTCGTCATCCACCAGCAGCACGGGAGCGCGTTTGATCGCAGGTTCGGTATGTTGGCGCAGTGCGCGCAAGAGCGCGTCTTTGGCGACAGGCTTGGTGAGATAGACGGCGGCACCGAGGTTGGCACTCGAATCATTTGGCAGCACCGAGATGACGATGACCGGAATCTTTTCGGTATCGCGCAGACTCTTGAGGTTTTCGAGTGACTCCCAGCCTTTGCCTCCGGGCAGGATCAGGTCGAGCAGAATTGCCTTGGGCTGCAGTTCCAAAGCCTTGACCAGCGCATCGCGCGGCGAGGTTGCGAAGACCACATCGTAGCCTTCGGGTTCCAGATCGCGGGCGAGCATTTTGGTGCGGTCATGATCGTCCTCAATCACCAGCAGGACGGGGCGTCCCGAACCTGTAGGTGTCACCGTATCCGGCGGTGCCTGGGGTGTATGGGTGGTGAAGCTGAAGCGGCTGCCTTTGCCGACTTCGCTTTCGAGCCAGATGAGGCCGCCTTGTTGTTCGACGAGACGTTTGCTGATGGCGAGTCCGAGTCCGGTACCTTCGCGGATGCCTTTGGTGGTGGCCGCCACCTGATGAAAGAGATCGAAAATGGCGCGAGCGTGTTCAGACGGAACCCCGATTCCCGTATCGGCGACTGTGATGGTGATCTGCCCTCGGAACCATGCGGAATCGATGCCGATCTGTCCATGTTCCGGCGTAAACTTTACGGCATTGGAGAGAAGATTGAGGACGATCTGCTTGAAGCGGAGACGGTCGGCCCGCAGCAGGATTTCGCGATCCATCGAGTTGGAAACGCCGATTGACTTAGCGTCGGCTTGCGGTCGAATTGTGCCAAGAACCTCTTCAATTGCTGGAAAGGCTTCAAACTCTTCGGTGCGGAACTCGAGCCGGCCCGCTTCAATCTTGCTGAGATCGAGTATGTCGTTGATCAGCGCCAGAAGGTGTTGAGAGTCGCGATAGATGTGCTGGACAAAGCGTTTCTGTTTCTCGTTGAGTGGCCCTTCGATCTCTTCTTCGAGGAGTTCGGAAAAGCCCGAGATGGTGTGAAGCGGCGAACGGAGCTCATGGCTCATGCTGGCGAGGAATTCGCTCTTCGCGCTGCTGGCAGCCTCCGCCTTGAGTTTGGCATCGCGCAATTCCTCTTCTTGCCTGCGCCGTTCGGTCACATTGTAGGCCACAACCATGCGGGCGGGGCGCCCTGCCATTACAACGTCATGCACCATGGTTTCGGCATCGAAGCCCGATCCATCTTTGCGCAGATGACGCCAAGTGAGAATGTTCGAAAACGAATCACTATTTGCCGCGGCCAGAAATTGGCCGTGTTCTTCAACAGGGCGGATATCCAAGGCCGTGCGTTCCAGGAATTCCTCACGCGAATAGCCGTATTCCTCAGTTGCCCGATCGTTGACGGCGAGAAACCGCAGTGTTTCGCGATCGTACACGTAAGCCGGAACCGGATACGCCTCAAAGAGCGTGCGAGCCTGATCCGCATTGCGGGCGGCTTCAGCGGTAAGAAGTTCCCGCTCAGAAATGTCGCGAATGGCGGCTGCAACATGGATGCCATCGGATAGTTGCATGGGGCTGAGGGTGATTTCCACCGGGAACTGCGATCCGTCGGCACGGCGCGCGGCAAGCTTCAACCCGCTGCCCATGGGGCGGATGGAGGGCGAAGCCATGTAGGAACTACGCTTGTGTCCGTGCGCAGCTTTGAGATGATCCGGCACGAGGATATCGACGGACTGGCCGACGAGATCAGCGGGCTCGTATCCGAAGAGCCGTTTGACGCTCTGGTTGGCGAGGACAATGCGCCCTGCGCGATCGACTTCGAGGATGGCATCGGGCGCGGCCTCGAGCAGATCGCGATAACGCCGCACGGCGAGTATGTCGAGGCGCGAAGCCTCGGTGTGGGCCACGAGTTGTTCACGAGCGGTGAGGTCGAGCAGGATCGAGATGACGCCACGAACTCGTCCGCCATGGTCGCGGAGTGGAGAGTTCGAGATCGACATCGTGAAGGTGGAACCGTCGCGTCGTCGTCGTGGAAGCTCTTCCAGAAACCAGCCGGGGCCGCCGTCGCGCACCATGCGGGTGACCATGTCGAGGAATGGCTGCAATTGATCGGCGGGAATTGTGGGTGGAATGCGACCGAGAAGCTCTGACTGGCTCCATCCAGTCATGCGTTCAGCGGCGGCGGTCCATAGCATCACGCATCCGTTTTCATCGACGGCGCAGATGCCAAATGGGCAAGCGGCGACGACGGCGCGCAGCGTTTCGTAGGCACCGATGGATTCGAGGCTTTCGCGACGTAGAGCCTCGCGTTGTTTTCGAAGATGCAGAGCGCGCCACGCCGCGCGTTGGAGCGGACCTGGTTCTTTCGAAAAGATGCAATCGAGGGCACCGTTCCGAATCCAGCGCAAGGCGAGATCGTGATCTTCAGGGCCTTCGGCGAAGACCACCACCGGCAGCGATGGCGCGATCGTGCGTAACGAAGAGACTTCGTAGATCCACTGGGAATCCGCCAGCAATAGGTCGACGGCGAAAGGCGAGGTCATCGCGCTACGGAAGCCGTTGAGCGAGTCAACGGCAACTATATTGACCGGAAAACCGATCGTCGCGAGATCCGTCTTGAATCTGGCGGCTTCTCCGCTACTGCCCGTCAGGACGAGTATTTGTAGAGTTTCTTGCTGCTGCATTCGATGGTTTAGAGCATTTTCGGAGCTTCTGTAGCGGTTGAGAATTTTTCGATCTGTGACCGTCGCGGCTCAGAAACGCTCTAGGCCAGTGTAGCGAGCGCTCTATCCGGCGCGCTTGATCGCGCGGATTCCGGCGAAGGTGATCAATCCGCCCGCAAAGCTTGCGATGGCACCGGCCCCACGGGCGAGGCCGTCCGTTTCGAAATGGCGCAGCGTGAGTTTGTTGTCGACATCGGTGACGCCGGGCACGGCCATGGCGCCTGCGAGTACGCGGCCCGCTTCGGAGGCTTCGATCTCGCCAGTCAAGACGATTTTGCCACCTTCCGCGTCGACCTTTATATCGTGTGGGGTGCGCACAAGTCGGCCCATTTTCGCGCGAACCCTGGCGGTCAGCTTTGGCGCGTCGACAGGTTCGCAATCCGCCAAGTGCTTTGCTTTGGCTGCCATGCCTTCGCAGCGGTTCTCAATGTCTCTAGCCAACGTTTCCACCGTGTGGCCTGCGCGTTGATAGAGTCCTTTCGTACGACCTTCGATTTCGGCACGACGGGCGCGCCCACGATTCGGATCGAACAGATACATCATTGCGGCACCTAGACCGGCACCGATCAGGAGGCCCGCCCCGGCGGTAGTGTAGTTTTTCGTATCTTTCATAACTTCCTACCTTCGATAGCATCCATGAGCACGTGGAAGTCCGAAGGGGATTGGACGTCTTTTTTGAGGTTCTGATCGCTGAGTGGGTCATTTGACGCAGAAAAGTGGGGTATTTCTCTCAGCTCTCTCAGTTGGGCAGGGAAGGCGATGATCTGGTGCGAGAATCGAGTTGGGCATTGAATTGCTTTGTTGAATACCAAAGAGGAGGTTCCGCCCTTGCAGCAACTTCGATCGCTTGAAACAGGAGTCTAGTATCCAGCGTCGGAGTTTTTGCGGAGAAACGGTAACGTTCGCACCACGGCGAATCCGCCGGATGTTCGCAAAGACGACGTTCGGGTATTTGTGGATCGGCGGGCCTTGGAATCCACAGGACCTGACCGCCCGGTTTGCGGAGGGCGCGCCAATCGTTGAGTTGCCGTTCGAAGAGGTGAAGCGCCGTGCGATCCCGATTCAGACGGAGGCTGCCGCGCCGTAGAGCGCGCTGTTTTTGCATTAGAGATAGCTAAAGGAGGCTCCCGATGTACCCATTTCACAAGATTGTGTTTCCGGTGGATTTTTCCAAGCGATGTGAGGCTGTAGTTCCGGCCGTGAAGTCGCTGGCGGCGAAGCATGGCTCGGCGATCACTCTGTTTCATGCGCTCGACATGCCGCCAACGGGCTACGCGGAATGGTATGCCTATGCCGCGCTGGTGGATGTGAAGTCGATTCAGGAGCACTCGCGAGGCAGCTTGGAACGGTTCGCCCATCGGCTCTTTGCCGGTGTGCCCAATGTCGAGATCGCAGTGGAGGAAGGCACGCCAGTTGACGCTTTAGCCGCTTATCTCAAAGATCATCCCGCGGATCTGGTGATGATGGCGTCGCACGGGCACAGCAAGTTTCGAAGCCTTTTGCTGGGTTCGGTGACGTCGGGGATTCTACACGATCTCGACCTGCCGATTTGGACCGCGGCTCATGCGCTCGAAGATCCGCCGCATACCGACGCGATGCGCAATATTGTGTGTGCGGTGGATCTGGAAGCCAAAAACGTTGAGGTCCTAAGGATGGCGAAATCCATTGCGGACGACTATGGAGCGACACTGCAGGTGGTCCATTCGGAACCAGCGGTTGAGGAACTTTCGCATAGCGACAGCGCGGCGAGGTTCCGCAGGTTTCTGGAGTTCCGGGCGAGGGAGGACTACGCGCCTTTGGCTGCCGAGGCTGGGGTTTCGGAGCCGGTGCTGGTGGTAGAGGGTCCGGTTGGGGACTCGATTGCCGCCGTGGCGCGAAATAGCAATGCGGAACTGGTTGTGATCGGGCGAGGAGTGGTGCAGGGAACTCTGGGACGATTGCGGACCCATGTGAACGAAATCATCCGCTGTTCACCGTGTCCGGTGTTGAGTATCTGAACAGAATGTGCTTAGAGGAGGCAGTCAAGACTTCTGTACTATGGAGTGTTGGCTGGCAGGTAGCTCTGCTTAGCCAGGAAAACCGTTAGGTGTGTGCTACAAAATGACTACAGCCCAAGTTCAGCAGCCGCCGAAACGGCTCGTGTCTGATTGAAACATTTGGTCGGGGCGGCGAGATTCGAACTCACGACCCCCTGCGCCCAAGGCAGGTGCGCTACCAGGCTGCGCTACGCCCCGACTCTACTGGCTTATTTGATTCTAAACCACTTCTGACATTTCCGATAGTATTTCACGCAAGCATCTTGCCGGCCACTGCTTTGCGCAGCTTAGCGTGGACACGGACAACGAGCCTCAGGCTGCTCGATCGATCAGCCGAACTCCGCCTGAAACTGGTCTACTCGGCTGCGCCTTTGATCCACTCAAGGATCGTCAGATATTCCGGCGAACTCTTGTCCCAACGGATGCCGCCGCCATGAGCAAGGATCTTCGAATCGACAACGCCTTCGGATTCCGCGCTTGACGTCGGCTTCCGCAAAATCAAGCTTTGTTCCGGGTTCCCGGTATCGACAACCTTCATCGCGGTGCTCCAACTACCATCGAAGATCGCATGTGAGGCATGACAGTGGACACAAGCGTAGCCATCCCGTCCACGCTTTTCGAGGATGGGCTGCACATAGCCGCGGAAGTAGGTTTCATCGAGCTTGCGGCTGTTGCGGCGTATTGGTTCTGAAGTCATCTGGCGCACCGGCGGTGGAGGTTGAGGCAGTTTGTTCGCGACTTCTTTCGAGAGAGGGCCTAGTTCGCCAGCGACTTCGATCACGCCTGGGAAGCGGGCAGGGCGGACGAGCAAGCCGGCGGTCTGAGCGAGGTCGCGCATCCGCGCATCCGGCGACTGCAAGAGCGGCAGCAAGGCCTTTGAGAAACGTTCGGCGCTTTGCCCAAAGAAGGCGATCTGTTCCACATCGTTGCCGATGCGATTGTATTGCGGCGGGAACGCGGCATCGACTTTGTTGAGCGGCTCGTAGACATCGGCGTGGCGCAAGTGGAAGTCGCTGAGCGAGGCGAGCAAAGTCTTGCGCTGACGATCGTTGTTGCCTTCGAGTACTTTCGCGAACTTGTCAGCGAGGCGCGATTCCACATCGAGACGGCCTTTGATCGCACGGGTTCGATCGGCTTCGCGATTGAGCAGCGGGATCCAGTTGTTGTAAAAGTAGCGTATGTTCTCATCGGCGATGTTGTAAAGGCCTTCTTTGAGATTGCTTTCCACCCATGGATGCCGCGGCTTCTCGATCTGGGTGAGAAATGTGTTCTCGATGCGATCGCGAGTGGCTGCGTCACCATTCCAAAACCACATCTGCCAGAGGCCTTTCAATGCCTGGATACGAATCGCGGGTTCGGTTGAGGAGGCCGCCTGAATAAGTGCCGTATCGAGCCCCGGACGTTGCGCCAGCGCTGCGAAATGTTGTGCGAAGACGCGCGTCGCGCCCCAGCGTGTGCGTTCATTGCCTTTTGCCAGGGCATCTTCGAGAAGGGCGGTGGATGTTGCACTGTGCCGCGAATAGATCTGGCGGACGGCCCACGCGGCGGTGCGCTGCACGAGCTTGCTCGAGTCGCCAAACCGAGCGATAAGGAACGGCAGATCGGCAGTGTCGGCAAGGCGTCCCAACGCTTCGACAGCAGCCTGCCGGATGTAGGCGTCGTTCGACAGTGCGGCTTCCTTGAGGCCAGCGGGCGAGGATCCAGGCCAGGTATCGTCAATCTGCTGCAGAAGCACTGAGGGATCTTTCGAAAGCGTCGAAACAGGCTTCACATTCCAACCCTTCGCGCTCTGCGGCGCGGCCGGATAGTAGCTGCTCAGCGCGAGCACGGCCATCTGCGTTTCGCGGAACGGAGTGCGAAAATTTTCGTAGGATTGCAGAGGGTCCATCCAGCCGCCGAAGGCCTGTTGACGCTGCAGCAAATACTGCAGGCCCTTTGCGACCCGCGGATTTTCGCGCGGCACGCCCGCCGCCTGCAGCGCCCACAAAGCATGCCCGGTTTGGAACTCTACTTCGGGGTCTTTGGTGCCGAAGCGCGTGGCCCACTGGCCGCTCGGCCGTTGGGCTTCGAGAATACGGCTGGCGTTCTTCTCGACGATGTCTTTGTATTTGGTGCGATCGATGTCCGCCAGCGCGAGAGTCTGGTAGCAGAGGTCAATCATGTTCTTAACCTCGCCCTTGGCAATAAAGTCGCCGAGGCGCGGATCCCGATTCGAAATCCACGAATACCAAGCCACTTCATGCGCGCTCACCAGTGGCGTGTTGCCATTGGTCTCGTCGTTGGGAAGCTTGTCGCGATCGGCGTAGTAGAGCTTGAGGTATTCGTTGACGCCGCTGTGAAACGCCTCGCGCTTCTCTCCGGTCACTTCCGATTCAAAGATGCCGAGCAGCGTCGACATGCGGCTCAATACGTTGGCCGACGCGGAAATCATGCGCGACCAGACCGCGCCTTCTTTTTCGAATCCATAGAACGGGCGAGGATTGTTGTAGAAACGCTCGGTCATGAACTGCAGTTGTTGACGTTGGACAACCGGGTATCCGTTGCGGATTGAATACAACTGGGCGCGCTGCGTGAAGTGTGTCGCGTGGCAGGCAACGCAGAGAGTCGTTTCCTGATGCAGTGACGACACGCGGTCAAAAACACCGCCCCGGCGCGGGGTGTTGGCGTGCCAGGAATCTCCGGCACCCATGGCGAAATCGACGGCGACGCGCACGGCATCCTGCGGTTTGGCGTAAGGCGGAGCGTCGTAGACGCGGGTACGAAGTTTGTATTCCGGATGATTCGCACGAACGCACAAGTAATAAGCCCCGTGTTCTTTGAGCACGCGAGTGGTGAACTTATTGCCGGGCATCGCCTGCACCTCATGAGGCAGCGTCACCGGATCTTCGCCTTCGAAATAGATCGCTGGCTTGCCGTCGGATCCAATGCGATAGATAGCAACGTCCACCGGCAAGTGATCGCGCTCGGTGAGTTCGATTTGAAAGAAGACCAGTTTGGGCTTGGCTTCTGTGAACTCGATCTTGTACCAATCCTGCTCGCCCATGGGATCTTTCGGACGGGGCCCTGGCAGCGGCATATAGGCGTTTTCGTCGGCGGAAGCGAAGATCGTCGATCCCAAGGCGATGGCGTTCGCTTGTTGCCAGGTGTTGTTGGGTTCGCGTTTGACCGCTGCGTTTGAGGGCCAACGCAGCACCTTGAGGTCGAAGGTGCCCGACTTGCCGTTGATTGTGACCTTCAGCGATCCGGCGGTCTTTGGCGAAACAAAAGTCGTAAAGTCGGCATCGCCTTCGTGCAACTGTTTCGATGCCATGAATAGACCATCCGAAGACTCGATATGGATCGTGGCAGCGGTGGCGGGTTTCACGGCGAAATTGACGCTGAACACCTCACCCGCTTTGACTGGCTTCGCGAATTCGCGCGAGCCATTGAGAGAGCCGGTTTCATTGAGGATAACGGGCAGTTGAACGGCCTGGGCGAGAGACGCGGCAGCCGCCAGAACGACGGTGAATCCGATCATGACAGGAATGGCCATCTTATCAATTGCGCTCGTCGAGGAAGGCTTTGAGCCTCTGGTATCCGGCGCGGCTTACGGGAAGTTGAGTGCCATCCTGCAGCACCGCGATCTTCGAATCCTTGGTGTAAGGTTCGATCTTGGCGACCCGTTCGAGGTTGACGATGTGTGAACGATGGATGCGCAAAAACCGCTTGGGATCGAGCGCCGATTCGAGACTTGAGATCGTTTGCTGTTTCAAATAGCCCTTCTTTTGGCTAAAAAGGCAGACGTAATCGTCTTGCGCTTCGACGTAGTCGAGCTTATCGATGGGAATGATGTGGACCTTGGGTCCATCCTTAACCACAATACGTTCCGAAAACGGCTGATCGACTGGGCGAGCTTCCTGCTTGAGATCGGCCGGCGCGATGGCGGGCTTTTCGCCGACTCGCTGACGTGCTCGTTGCAGCGCCGTTTGGAAGCGGTCAAGACTGAACGGCTTCAGCAGATAGTCCACCGCATGCGCATCGAAAGCTTTCATGGCGTATTGATCGAACGCGGTGGCGAAGATCACGGCGGGTTCGTGATCGATCAGTTCCAATACTTCGAAACCGTCGAGCTTGGGCATCTGGATGTCGAGAAAGACAAGGTCAGGCTGCAGTTCATTGATGATCTTAACGGCTTCGAAGCCATTGCCGCACTCGGCTGTGATCTCGATATCGGGGGCTGACTGCTTCAGATACTCACGGGTGATGAGTCTCGCCAGTTCCTCGTCGTCGACCACGACAGCGGTGAGCTTTCCGGATGTCTTTTTCTTTGCGGGCGATTCGGCCGCGCCAGGGGCAGGTTTGGCAAGAGCACGCAGATCGAGAACGATTTCGCGGGCGGATTGGTAGCGATCCTCGGGGTCTTTTTCGAGACATTTGCGAACGATTCGCTCGAACTCCGGGGGGGCATCGTAGTTGAACCGCGCGATGGCATCCGGTTGTGCGGTGAGGATTTTGGCCAGCACTTCCTGCGGATTCGCGCCCTCGAACGGAAGTCGGCCGGTAGCCATTTCATAGATGAGAGAACCGAGGCTGAAGAGATCCGACCGGGAATCCACTTCGCGGCCAAGCGCTTGTTCGGGGCTCATATACTGGACGGTGCCCATCGCGAGTCCGATAGCCGAAAGCGCCTGTGTATCTTCTGATTTTCGCGCTTTGGGTACGCAAATCTTGGCGAGACCGAAGTCGAGCACTTTGGCATGTCCGCGGCGATTGACGATCACGTTGCCGGGCTTGATGTCGCGATGCACCACTCCAGATTGATGGGCGGCGTCCAGCGCGTCGGCGACTTGGACACCGATTGCCAGCACTTCTTTCAAAAGCAACGGACCATCTTCCAGCCGTGCATTGAGCGATTCACCCTCAACGTGTTCCATGACCAAATAAGAAACATCGCCTTCGCGGCCGATGTCGTAAACGTGTGTGACGTTGGGATGATTGAGCGCGGAGGTGATCTTGGCTTCCCGGGTGAACAGCGTGAGGCGCTCAGGATCGCGGCAAAAATCCGCTGGCAGGATCTTGATCGCTACCTGGCGGTCCAAACGGCTATCGGTGGCAAGATAGACCTCGCCCATTCCGCCTGCGCCGAGGCGCTTTAGAATGCGGTAATGGGCGAGGGTTGTACCCGTATCGAGAGGCATTGAGTCTGAACCCGTAGTGTAACGCGCGACTCGCGGCCCTTTGGCGTTTAGAAGAACATCCGGACATCCAACTACACCAGCGGAACTGCGCCTTAAAACGTTCCTCAATCGCAATGGTTTTGAAGACTGACTGGTCAAGATTGACTTGTCCTGGTCCGCGCATGCCAATCGTTCGGGAAACATTGCCGAACGCGAACTGGGGTGCTTGACTGAAGGCCGCGCCATCGATGTAGTTATTTAGAAGCGGATCCTCGCGCCCAACTGAATGTTCCTTGGGAAATTCAACTGAGCCACAGGCAGGATTCCGAAGTCCGCTGCCGACGGGTTGCCGGAGGGGGGATCGCCGCGCAACGGTGTGTTGAACGCGTTGAATGCCTCCGCCCGGAACTCGAAGCCGACCCTCTCGGTGACCTGGAACTTTTTCGAGATCATCAAGTCGAACTGGGGCGCCGTCTGGCTGCGAATCTGATGGAACCGGGCCGGCAGGTCGCGGTATTCAAACGGCCGCAACTGCCGCCAGCACTCACCGAAGCGCGCGCGGTTGTTAAAGAACCACGAGCTCTCGGTAACGTTCACTCCCGCTCGCGGATCGCCGCAACGGAACTCCCAATCGCGCCAAGCGCCGAGAGGAACTCCGCTCTGGTAAACCAGATTGAAGTTCGTCGTCCATCCACCGACGATGAAGTCGGCAGCCTTGGGCAAGGTCTTTGCGATGGCGCGGTTCTTGCCAAACGGCAAATCCCAAATCGCGGCGGTGGTGAAGTTGTGGGTACGGTCTTCTCCGGTCACCTGATTGCGCATCTCCTGCCAGCCGAACGCATAGTCGTTGCGAAGGAAGTTTTCCATCATCTTCGACCAGGTGTAAGCGGTCACCACACTCAGAGCGCCGGTTTTGGCGCGGTCGCCCATGATGCGCTTTTCGAACCGCACCTGCAGAGCGTTGTACCAGACCCTGCCCGACGGATTCACGTTATCGAAGACACCCGTAAAGCCCGGATATCCGCGCAACAGATCGCGCCGCGAGATGTTGGCTTGCGAATTCATCGTGGTGCCGGGACGCGCAAAGCCGAAGAACGGATTTGCCACTGCCTGCTGATAGAAGCCGACATTCGCCGGATCTTGTGCACGGTCAAAATCCGCCTTCGACATGTCGCCGAGTTGGATACCGCGGCCCTCTTGCGTGGTGCGGGATCCGACATAACTCGCTTCGAGCACCATGCCCCAGCCCAACTCGCGCTCGATCGTGAACGACCACTGGCGCGTGCGGGGAATCGGCCGGTTCGGATTGTCGAAGCTCACGCTGCCGCCAAAGCCCGTTGCGAGGCCGAGCCGGTTTCCGAACGGAGTGACGACGCCATCTGGAAATGGGTTGAGCAGCGAATAACCTCCACCCGCCGTCGCCGCCGAAGGCGTCTGGCCGGCGTTCAGCGTGTTGATGTAGTCGGTGTTGAGGCTGTAGCCGGTGGAGATGTTGCCACGCGTGTCGGTGCGGTGGAAGATGCCGATGCCACCGCGAATCACGGTCTTCGGTGCAACTGTCCAAGCGAATCCGAAACGAGGCTGAATGTTGGTGAGATCGAAGTTGTAGGCGCGCCGCGGCTGTCCGCCCGCGCCGACAAACTGCAGTCCTCCGTTGACGGCAGCCGGAGCCGTGGGGAATCCGGTTCCGCCGGTCGCAGCAAGTTCGCGCCACTTCTGCACGATCTCGTTGCTGTTGGTCTGTCTGCCCGTATAGTCGAAACCACGATTCAAGCGGTTCTGGATCTCGATCAACGGAAACTGAACGTCGTAGCGCAACCCAAGGTTCAAGGTCAGGTTCTTGCGAACGCGCCAGTCGTCTTGCACAAAGCCCGCCATGTAGGGCTGACGGCGCAGGAAGGTGTCGTTGTATGCGATAAATCCCGATGCCGGATATCCAAGTAGCGTTGAGGCGACGGAGCTTCCGTCGCGCGCGCCCTGGCTGATTCCCAGAAACTGGCGGCTCCACTGATCGTTGAACGAGAACTCGCCACCCGCGCGGCCCGAGGCCTTGTTGTGATTCAACAGCAGCGCCATCTCCACACCGTACTTCAGGGTATGCTTGCCATGCACTTCCGAAAGATTGGCTTGGAAGTTAAGCTGTTGCCGCGAACTCTCGTTGATGAACTGGTTGCCAAACATCGCCGCAAAACCGCCAACATTCATGCGCGGCGCGAGCGTCGTCTGGAACGTTCCCACCGCCGGAAGCGGCCGCATGCCAAGCTTGTCGATCGTGAAGTTGTAATCCGACACGTCCGGGAAGTTTTGTTGGAAGCGGTTGAAGTTGGCCTGCATGTGCAGAATTCGCGTGGCGGACATCGTGCGGTCATAGCTGATGATGTAGTTCTGATCGCGGCGCACGGTGCCCGGCATGTTGCCGGTCTGCGCAGGGGCGTCGAAGCCATTCTGATTGCGGAACTCCGATCCATCCTGGAACGTGAAGACAAAGTTCAAACGGTCTTTTTCGGTGAGAATCTTGTCGTAGCGCACCATCGGCTGTTCGTAGCGGTAGCGGCCGAGATTGTCGGGACGCGTGAAGTTGTTCACCAGCGACTGGGTCTGGAAGTTCGGTGCCGGATAGAATCCCAGGATCGTTCTGCCGATCGAACTAATGCGGTTGGCCGGAATGATGTTCCCGGGAAACGGATCGCGCCGGAATACGCCGCCCGCAGAGCACTGCACAGTGCCGCCGCATGGGGCTGACGTGAGCGGGTCGTACACCTGAATCACGCCCGTCTGGCCTTGAGCCACGAAGTTTGAGAAGTCCCCCTGGCGGATCGCCGTTGGCGGAACACTGGTGTTCGAAGGGAACGGAACCAATTCGCGCCAGCCTTCGAAGCTGAAAAAGATGAAGTCTTTGTTCTTGCGGATCGCGCCGCCCACCGTTCCACCGAACTGATGCTGATTGCGGAACCCGCGGCCAACGCCGAGAGCGTTGTTTTGGCGGGTGTTCGCGTCGAGCACCCGGTTGCGCCAGAAGTTGAACAGCGTGCCATGCCATTGGTTGGCGCCGCTCTTCAGCGTGGTGTTGACATGCCCGCCGCCAGAGCGCGCATACTGCGAGTCATAAGTGTTCACCATGACTTTCATCTCCTGCACCGCTTCGACGTTCGGCGACATGTTGAAGGTGCCGTCGGTGGAAATGGGCGCGCCATTCAACAGGAACTGATTCGAACCCGACCGGCCTCCGTTCATCACGAAGCTGCCGTTGACGTCCCAACCGCGTGTGCCCGAAAAGCCCGTCGCTCCGAATGTCCGCTGCGTGAACATCACGCCCGGCGACAAGCGCATGAGCATGTACGCTTGGCGTCCGTTGAGAGGGATCTCCTGCATTTGGACCGGATCGAAAACCAGGCCTCTTGACCCTGAGGTGGATTGGACAAGCTCCTGTTGGCCGACGACCGTGATTTCCTGATTGAGTTGGCCGACTTCGAGGATGACCGGAAGATTCAACTTCTGGGCAACCTGCAGGATGATGTTCTCGCGACGGGTGGTTTTGAAGCCGTTGGCAGTGATGACAACGGTATACTCACCTGGATCGAGACCCACCAGCGTGTAGTAGCCGGTGCCGTTGGATGTGGTCTCAGTGGTGACGTTGGTACCGATTTTCGTCGCCTTGACGACGGCGCTCGGTATGGCGGAGTTGGATCCATCTTGTACCTGACCGAGGATGGTTGCGCGGTACTCCTGAGAGAAACCGGATTCCAGGGTTAGAAAAATTAAAGCGGCAGAAAGCAGCAGAGATCTCTGTATCATGTAAAGGCCATTTCCCAAGGGATTCACTATCGTTTAAGGAATTTTTACACACTTCACACGAACAGTGCAAGCTGCAGTCGGCGTTTACTTACCCAGCCTTGCAGGTGCCGGCTGTCCTTGCCAACCGACACCCTGGCGCCTTCGATTTCCGATGCTTCCTCGACGACTTGAGCTAGACAGACTCTTCGCGTACCTCCAACGGCATCAGGAAGTCGAAATCACATCCCCGATGCGCCTGCGTGACATGATCCAAAAACAGCGCACCGTAGCCGCGGTCGTAGTGCGGCTTCGCCATTTGGAACGCCTGCATGCGTCGATCCCACTCTTGCTGGCCGATGTTTAGGTTGATCCGCCGACCCGCGGTGTCCAACTCGATCTCATCGCCTGTTTCCACCAGCGCCAGCGGACCCCCAATCGCACTCTCCGGCGAAATATGCAGCACCACGGTTCCGAAACTCGTGCCGCTCATGCGCGCATCCGAAATGCGGACCATGTCCTTCACTCCCTGGTTGAGCAGCACCATCGGCATCGGGATATGGCCCCACTCCGGGAACCCCGGCGCGCCCTTCGGCCCGCCATTCTTCATCACCAGCACCGTTGTCGCATCCACCGGCAGGTCGAGGCGATCGACACCGCTCAACATCTCATCGTGGCTGTTGAACACATAAGCCTTACCTTTGTGCTGCAAGAGTTCGGCGGATGCAGCGGTCTGCTTTAACACCGCGCCATTAGGGGCGAGATTGCCGTAGAGCACGACGGTTCCGCCTTCGGGATGCAGCGGATTCGCAAGCTCGCGAACAACCTCACGGTTATGGCATGGCGCATTCTCGACGTTTTCGCCGATGGTTTTGCCATTGGCCGTGATGCAATCCCGATGCAGCAAGGGCAGCAGTTCGCGCATCACCGCAGGTACACCGCCAGCGAAAAAGAAATCCTCCATCAGGAACTCACCTGACGGACGAATGTTCGTCAAGTAGGGCGTTCGACGCGAGATCACATCGAACTCGCTCAGGTTGAGGCGCATTCCCAACCGTCCCGCGATCGCCAGCAAATGGACCACGGCGTTGGTGGATCCGCCAATCGCCATATCGACGGTAATCGCGTTCTCAATCGCCTCCCGTGTCATGATCATCGATGGCTTCAGGCCTTCGAGCGCCATACCGACAATGCGGCGTCCGCTGGCTTCGGCCAATTGCAAACGGCGGCTGTCTGGGGCCGGGATCGCGGCCGCACCAGGCAGCGTCATGCCAAGCGCCTCTGCGATGGACGCCATAGTGGACGCGGTTCCCATCACAGTGCAGTGGCCCGCGCTGCGCACCATACAGCCTTCGATTTCCTGCAGCTCTTCTTCGCTGATAGAACCGGTGCGGTACATGTCGAAGATCTTGCGTCCGTCAGTGCCGGTGGCGAAGGGCGTGCCCTTGTAGTTGCCGCTCAACGTGGGTCCGCCGGTGACGACGATGGCAGGGACATCCGCTGACGCGGCACCCATGATCTGAGCGGGGGTGGTCTTGTCGCAGCCGCATAACAATACGACGCCATCGAGCGGATTCGCGCGGATCGATTCCTCGACGTCCATTGCCATGAGGTTGCGAAAGAGCATCGTGGTCGGCTTCATAAACTGTTCGCCGAGCGAGATCGTCGGGAACTCCAGCGGGAATCCACCGGCCGCCAGTACGCCGCGCCGCACGGCTTCGGCGACTTGCCGGAGATGCGCGTTGCAGTTGTTCAGTTCGCTCCACGAGTTGCAGATGCCGATGAGCGGCTTGCCTTCGAACTGGTCAAAGAGGAATCCTTGGGCGCGGAGGTTCGCGCGTCGGGAAAAATTGTAGTATTCGCGTCCACGGAACCAACTGTGGCTTCGAAGATGCGGCTTCTGTTCGGACATGTTCCTACTACTTTATAT
>ENA-ORBV01000531-ORBV01000531.1-microbial-mat-metagenome-genome-assembly--contig:-NODE-531-length-88056-cov-8.930483_pt1 | contig 88056 bp, 79 predicted proteins | sample MGYA00237777_ERZ505514 | MGnify/ENA primary metagenome ERZ505514 (study PRJEB26160, sample SAMN06269048) | microbial mat metagenome | isolation source: Oligotrophic lake microbial mat | place...
GGAAGGTACCGCGTGCACGGCCGCAAAGCCGCTGAGCGACGCGCGACGCCGAGCGTCCGATCACTTGGCGTTACATCGCCTTTCGCAGCTAATCCGGACTAGCCGCATGACTCGGCGCATTATTCACCAAGCATCAGAAGTAGGTGTACTGCGAAAATGGCTCCTAGGTTTTAATATGCCTCAGTCGAATATCGCTGCTTTCTATCGCGTTCTATCTGCGACCGAGGATGGTTGTTTATGAAAGCAAGCACACGCCCCGCTCCTGCGGCCACTCCCACCCTTCCCAAAGCCCCCACCGGCATCACCGGCCTGGATGAAATCACCGGCGGCGGGCTGCCCGCCGGGCGGCCGACGCTCGTGTGCGGGAGCGCAGGGTGCGGGAAGACGATGCTGGCCATGGAATTCCTCGTGCGCGGGGCGGCGGAGTTTGGCGAGCCAGGCGTGTTCATGATGTTCGAGGAAAACGCGGCAGAGCTGACGGCCAATGTCCGCTCGCTCGGCTTCGATCTGGACCGGCTCGTGAAGCAGAAAAAGATCGCGCTCGATTACGTCCACATTGAACGCAGCGAGATCGAGGAGACCGGCGAATATGATCTCGAGGGGCTCTTCATCCGGCTCGGGCACGCCATCGATTCCATCGGAGCGAAACGCGTGGTGCTCGATACCGTGGAGGCGCTCTTCGCCGGGCTGCCGAACCACGCCATCCTCCGAGCGGAACTGCGCCGGCTTTTCCGCTGGCTGAAGGAACGCGGGATGACGGCGATCATCACCGGCGAAACGGGCGAGGGCAACGCGATCACGCGCTACGGGCTGGAAGAGTATGTGGCCGATTGCGTGATCACACTCGACCACCGCGTGCATGAGCAGGTTTCCATCCGCCGGCTGCGCGTGCTGAAATATCGCGGCTCGGCGCACGGCACGAACGAATACCCCTTTCTCATCGGCGAACGCGGGTTCTCTGTGCTGCCGATCACCTCGCTGCGGCTCGATTACGCGGCGCCGGCAGAGCGTCTTTCCACGGGCCTCGCGCGGCTGGATGAAATGCTCGGCGGCCAGGGCGTGTTCCGCGGCAGCAGCGTGCTCGTCTCCGGCGCGCCGGGCACGGGCAAGAGCAGCATCGGCGCGAAATTCACGGAGGCCGCGTGTCGTCGCGGCGAGCGCGCGCTGTTGTTCGCCTACGAGGAATCAAGCGCGCAGATCCTGCGCAACATGCGCTCCATCGGCATCGACCTCTCGCCGTGGATGAAAAAGGGACTGCTGCAAATCCACGCCTCGCGCCCCGCGCTGAGCGGGCTGGAGCAGCATCTCGTGTTGATGCACGACACGGTGCGGACCTTCCGCCCGGCGGTGGTCGTGGTCGATCCGATCAGCAATCTCACGCTCGAACGCAGCGAGGCGGAGGTGAAGCCGACGCTGATGCGGCTCATTGATTTCCTCAAGCAGCAGCAGATCACCTCGCTCTTCATCAGCCTCACCACCGGCGGCAGCGGCACGAGCGCGCCGGAGGATTCGCAGGTCGGCGTGTCCTCGCTTATGGATACGTGGCTGCTGCTGCGCAATGTGGAGTTCAACGGCGAGCGCAACCGCCTGATCTACGTGCTGAAATCGCGCGGCATGCTGCACTCGAACCAGGTGCGCGAGTTCGTGCTCAGCGACGCGGGCATCGCCCTCGTGGACGTGTATCTCGGCGCGGACCGCGTGCTCACCGGCACCGCCCGCGTGGCGCAGGCGGCGCACGAACGCTCCGCCACCGAACTGCGTCGGGAAGATCACGAGCGCAAGCTGCGGCAGCTCGCCGCCAGGCGAAAGGCGATCGAGGCGCAGATCGCCGCACTGCAAGCCGAGGGTGAAGCGGAGGCGGCCGAGGTAAAATTCGCCATTGCACAGGAGACTTTGCAGGAAACGACCACGCAGCAAAACAGCGCGGCCATGGCGCAACTGCGCGGCGGCAGCAAAGGCGGCAAAGGACAGACGAAAGGAAAACGATGAACACGATGACCAAGCCCGCCAGCTACGAACTGCGGCTCTACGTCGCCGGCCAGACCGCGAAATCCCTCGCCGCGTTTGCCAATCTCCAGCGCATCTGCGAGACACACCTCGCCGGACAGTATCGCATCGAGATCATCGACCTCACCAAGAGCCCGAAGCTCGCGGCGGGCGACCAGATCTTAGCCTTGCCGACGCTCGTGCGCCGCCTGCCCAAGCCGATCAAGAAAATCATCGGCGATCTGTCCAACGAAGAACGCGTGCTCGTCGGCCTCGACGTGCGGGCGGCTTCAGACTGACGGTTTATGAAGAAGCAGCCCCCCACCGCAGACACACTTACCGCCTTTGCAGGTGCCGCCGCGGACGGCGACACTGCCCGCTACGTCCTGCGGCTCTACGTCACCGACACCACGCGGAACTCCGCGCGCGCGATCGTGAACATCCGCAAGATTTGCGAGGAGCATCTGCAAGGGCGCTACGAGCTGGAAATCGTGGACATCTTCCTGCACCCGACGCTGGCCGAGGGCGCGCAGATCATCGCCGCGCCGACCTTGATCAAAAAACTGCCGTTGCCGCAGCGCCGTTTCATCGGCGACATGTCGCAGACCGAGCGCATCCTGCTCGGGCTCGATCTGAGGCAGACGAAAAGCGCACACCCCTTCCCCGCGCCCTAGGCTATGGGCACCAAGGCTCCCGCCACCTCTCCCGAAGCACAACTCCGCGCAGAGAATGCGGAGCTGCGCGCGCGATTGGAGGAGGCGGAGGATACGCTGCGCGCCATCCGCAGCGGCGAGGTGGAGGCGCTCGTGGTCGAGACCGCGGACGGCCCGCAGGTCTTCACGCTGCAAGGTCTCGACGCCGAATCGAGCCGCTTTCGCGGCGAAATCCTCGCGCAAGTCAGCGACGCGGTGGTCGCCGTCGATGGCGACGAGCGCGTGACTTACCTGAACGCCGCGGCCGAGCACCGATACGGCGTCCGCGCCAGCGACGCGCTCGGGCACAAGCTCAGCGAGATTTACACCCGGCAGTGGCCGAGCGCGGAGACGGAAGCCGGGATGTGGGCCGCGCTCGGCGAGCACGGCGAATGGAGCGGCGAGATCATCCACCGCACGCACGATGGCCGCGAGCTCGCCGTGGAAAAGAGCGTCACCGCCCTGCGCGACGCGAGCGGCGCGCCGCGCGGCCGCGTCGGCGTCTTCCGCGACATCACCGAGCGCAAGCGCAGTTCGGCGGAATTCCAGAGTGTCAGCATCTTGCTCGACACCCTTCTCGATACCGCGCCCATCGGCTTTTGCTTCCTCGATCGGGACCTGCGCTTCGTGCGCATCAATGAACGTCTCGCGGAGATAAACGGCATCTCCGTCGAGGCGCACCTGGGCCGGCAAGTACACGAGATCTTGCCCACACTCGTCGACACTCTCCGCAGCGTGACGGGCCGCATCCTGGCGACGGGCGAAGCCATGTTGAATCACGAGTTCTCCGGCGAGACGCCCGCCGCGCCTGGCGCGACGCGTTTCTGGAATCAAAGCTGGTATCCGGTGCGCGACGGCGCGGGTGAGGTCGTGGGTTTCGGCGCGGTCGTCGAGGAGATCACCGAGCGCAAGCGGGCCAACGACGCCTTGCGCGAATCGGAAAGAAAATACCGCACCCTGTTCAACTCGATTGATGAAGGCTTTTGCATTATCGAGAAAGTGAAAGAAAAAGCGGGTGAGCCCCTGGATTTTCGCTTCACCGAAGCGAACATGGCATTCGCAATCCAATCAGGCGTAGGCAAGGTCGTCGGAAACACCATCCGGCAAATGTTTCCGGGCATCGGTGAGGAATGGTACAAGACTTATGACGCCATTCTCACTACCGGCGAGTCGATCCGGTTTGAACGCGGACTCGGTATCGGCGGGCGTTTATTGGAATGCTATGCCTTTCGGGTCGATGACGAAACGCCTCGCCGCGTCGCGGTGATCTTCAAAGATATCACCGCACGCAGGCATGCCGAATCGGAACTGATGGCAGCCAAGGCACGCGCGGAACAGGCCAATCGTGCGAAATCGGATTTTCTCTCCAGCATGAGCCATGAATTGCGCACGCCGCTTAATGGCATCCTCGGGTTCGCCCAGCTCCTGGAATCCGGCGCGTCGCCCCCGACGCCGTCCCAGAAGCGCAGCATCGACCAGATTCTCAAGGCCGGATGGTACCTGCTGGACCTGATCAACGAAATCCTCGATCTGGCGATGATCGAATCAGGCAAGGGGATGCTGTCCCTGGACCCGGTGTCGCTGGCCGATGTCATGTTCGAGTGCCGCGCCCTGATCGGGCCGCAAGCACAGAAGCGCGGCATAGGCATACAGTTTCCGCGATTCGAAATTCCCTGCTTTGTCAAAGCAGACGAGACCCGGCTCAAACAGGTGTTGATCAACCTTGTTTCCAACGCAATCAAGTACAACAGGCCGGAAGGCACGGTTGCCGTGGAGGTCACACTGAAGCCCCCGGATTTGATTCGTATCTGCGTGCGGGACACGGGAGTGGGACTGGCGCCGGCACAGCTAACGCAATTGTTCCAGCCGTTCAATCGGCTCGGCAAGGAGCGCGGCGCCGAGGAAGGCACGGGCATCGGCTTGGTGGTGACCAAGCGGCTGGTCGAACAGATGGGGGGCACCATAGGCGCCGATAGCACGGTCGGGGTGGGTAGCATGTTCTGGATCGAATTGAGCCTGACGGCTGCACCGCAGCTTGCGGCTGCGGACGTCGCGCATACGGCGCCGGTGCGACCGCAAATACCGGATGGCGTGCCGCAGCGCACGCTGCTCTATGTAGAAGACAATCCGGCCAACCTGGAACTGGTCGAAGAACTGATTGCGCGCCGTCCCGACCTGCGACTGCTCTCTGCGGCGGACGGCGATGTCGGCATCGAGTTTGCACGCGCTTATCAGCCGGAGCTGATTTTGATGGACCTCACCCTGCCCGGCATCAGCGGGATCGAAGCCACGAAAATCCTGCGCAAAGACCCATCGACGGCTCATATCCCCATCATCGCGCTCAGCGCCAACGCGATGCCAAGCGATATCGAGAAGGGCATGGAGGCAGGCTTCCTCAAGTACATCACCAAACCTATCAAGGTGAATGAGTTCATAGATGCGCTGGACCAGGCACTGACCTTTGCACAAACATCATCGCGCCGTGCCGCAGAAAACCAACAAATAGAATAATTACCCAGTCCGATTGGGCAGTTCACCCCTCCCAAACCCAGAAACCTAGGAAACCTATAGGAAACCTATAGAACCTATAGGGGACAGACCACGGTTTCTCCCTTTCTCAGAGCAAGCGAAACATTCGGGCACTTGAGCGCCTCGGAACTCGCGGGGGTGGACGTTGCATTGCGACCGCTGCTCGAAATTTAAAGTCTGCCGGCGTCAATCAGGGCATCAGAACAGATTCTTCCCAGTGCCCAGTTTCATCCCCTCCGGCGCGCCAAAGCGCCTCGCGCACGCAGCGGGTCTGGTCAGGCGCCGGGTCTGGACGAGCCGGTCCGGGACTGGCCGGTACGAGCGCCGGCGGCGGGCACCTCCGGCACGTTTCCGCCCTCATCCTCCCAGGTCTGCACCTGTTCCTTCAGTACCTGCTTTTCGCCGCGCACGCGCGAATGACGCGCCGCATACCAGGCGATCGCGATGATCGCCAGCGGGGCCAGCACAAGCAACCAGATTTTCTCCATGATGCGTTCTCCTCACGACGGCCTGCGCGGGCCGGTTGTCATTTAGGGAATCCACCCAGCAGCGAGACGAGGTCGTCGGCATGCTCTTCCTCCACGGCAAGGATTTCTTCGAGCATCCGCCGCGTGGTCGAGTCGTTCGTGCCCATGTACGCAATCATCTCCTTGTAGCTGTCGATGGCAATGCGCTCGGCAACCAGGTCCTCCCTGATCATGTCGACCAGCGTGGTGCCTTCGACATACTCGGAATGGGCGCGGGAGGAAAGACCCTCCGGCGACAGGTTCGGCTCGCCGCCCAGTTGCACGATGCGCTGGGAGATCAGGTCGGCATGGCCCTGTTCTTCCGTCGCGTGCTGCGCAAATTCCGCCGCCACGCTCTCCGCGTTTATGCCCTCGGCCATGAAATAGTGGCGCTTGTAGCGCAGGACACAGACGATTTCCGTCGCCAGCGCCTCATTGAGCAGACTGATGACCACCTTGCGGTCGGCCTGATAACCCTCGGTCACCGCGCCCTGGTCCATGTGCTTGCGGGCTCGTTCCCGCAGGGTCTTGACGTCGGTCATGAAAGTCCCGTTGGCGAGTTTTTCTGGATTTTTCCTGCTGATTGTCTGCATGTCATTTCTCCATCGAAGTGAAAAGATTGTTGAGGGATTCCGCCAGGGTCGGGTAAGCGAACACCCCGTCGCGAAGCGACGTGTAAGGCATGTTGGCCATCATCGCGATCTGCAACATGGCCAGGACTTCGCCGCCGCCCACGCCAAGAACCGTGGCGCCAAGGATGCGGCCGGTAGCGGCGTCCACCACGGCTTTCATGAACCCGCGGGTTTCGTTCAACTCGACGGCGCGCGCCACTTTACTCATCGGCAGGCGCGCCACGCGCACGTCACGGCCCTGGCGCCGAGCTTCCGCCTCCGTAAGGCCGACGCGTCCCAATGCGGGATCGATGAAGACGGTGTAGGGACACATCCGGCCCGCGGTCGTTGCGCGGCTGTTTTCGAGAAGGTTGGCGCGCACGATGCGCAAATCGTCCTGGGCCATGTGCGTGAACGGCGGGCCGCCGTTTACATCGCCCAGCGCGTAAACGCCGGGAGCGCTGGTTTCGAGTCGCTCGTTGACGCGGACATAACCCTGGTCGTCGACCGCGATTCCCGCCGCCTGCAGGTTCATCGCCGAGGTATTGGGCGCCCTCCCGTCTATGACCAGAAGGTGCGAGCCTGTCAGGACCCGGCTACCGGCGGGATTACGCACCTGCAGGCGGATCCTGCCCTCCGTATCGGTCTCCACCGATGTGGCGATCGTTTCCAGGAATATCTCGACACCGTCTTCACGCAGGATCTGCGCAACGGTGGCGGCGACATCGCGGTCCTCCCCGGGCAGCAGGCGCCCCTGGCGCTCGACGATCGACACACGGGCGCCAAGCCGGCAAAACGCCTGCCCGAGTTCCAGTCCCGCGGCCCCGCCGCCCAGCACCAGGAGGTGGGACGGGAGTTGGTCCAGTGCCATCGCGCTGTCGGAATCGAGATAGTGGACGTCGGCGAGGCCGCGCAACTGCGGCAACACGGGATGCGCCCCGGTGTTGATGAAAATGCGCCCGCCACGCAACTGGCGCGTTCCGCCGTCGCGTCCCTCGACGTTCAGGGTGGAGGCGTCAGCGAAGCTCGCATTGCCTTCCAGCAGCGTCAGGCCCGGCGTATCGCTGATGGCCTGCTTCACGCCGCTGCGAATATCTTCCATGACCGCATGCCTGCGCCGCTGGATTTTGCGCAAGTCCACGGCCACCGGGCCGGTTTCGACGCCGAAATCCGCCGCGCGGCGCGCGATGCGCGCGACATTTGCGCTGGCGATGAGTGCATTCGAGGGAGCGGCGCCGGCATTGATGCTGTTTGCACCCTGCTGGCCGTCGTCGATCAGCGCCGTTGCAAGCCCGCCCCGGGCAGACACCATGGCAAGCGCTTCACCCGCCTGGCCAGAGCCGATCACAACGATGTCATAGCTGTCCAAGGCGCTTTACCATACCAGGCGCTTTACCATCCCATGATCCGAGGGCTTGCGCCTGCAGGCTTCCGCCAACGGATCGCTGCTTCGGGTCGGGCCTGTGTTGCAGTCGGATCACGCCCCCATCGACGTGCAAAGAAAAGCCGTGGCCTTCAGCGGCGGCTCAGGAGAAGCCCAACAACGACGCCCGCGGCCGCCACGATGGCCATCGACCTCCACGGATTTTCGTGCACGTAGACATCCGCTGTGCGGGCCGCGTAGCGGGCGCGGAATTTCAGCTCTTCCTGCACTTCCTGCAGACGCACAACGGACTCTGACAGCTTGCCTTCGAGCTCGGCACGCACGGCTGCATAACCTTCCGCACTCGCGTTCTTTGCCCGCTTCAGCAGGTTTTCGGCATCGGTGACGACCGTCCCTATGTCGGCCACCAGCTTGTCCTTCGGACCGTTCATCTGGCTTGCCGCGCTACGCACGGCTTGTGTATCTGCACTCATGGCATCTCCCGGGTTGGGTAACTTGGTTTATCTGTTCGCGCGGAATGCGGCGCTATCGCCTCCTCATCAGGCCCATGACCAGGCTGACGATGAAGACGATCAGAAATATGAAGAACAGGATTTTTGCAATTTCGGTCGCGCCGGCGGCAATGCCGCCGAAGCCGAAGATCGCGGCGATGATGGCGATGATGAAAAAGACAGCTGCGGCCTGCAACATGGTGGTCTCCTGAGGATTGCTGTTGAAATATGAGCACCCTACGCGGTTCTTTTGTCTGGTGGATTCCTCGGCATGGGCGACCGTTTGTGCATTTCCTGGAAAGTAGATCAGCAACGTCCATGCCAAAAAAGTTCGCGGCACACATTGCACTACAACTCCCTAATCGATAGAAGATTTGTAAATGCGAAAGGGATAGACGGCCCGACCGCGCCCGGCAATCAGCCGGAAAGTTTTTCAGGTGCCAGTGTAAGGCTTACCGGCGCGCGGAGAAACTGCGGTTGCCGCTCAGACTGCCCGCGGAAACAGGAAGCGGAACGTCGTCCCCGCGGCGGCATCGCTGCGCACCTGAAACTCACCGCCTTCGCACTCCACCATTGCGCGCGCCAGGCGCAAGCCGTCGGTGGAGGATCCCGCGCCGGACTCGGCAAGAAACAGGTGAAAGATCCCCGCCCTTGCAGTTTCCGCAAGCGTGCCGTCATCGAGGCAGACCACCTCCGGGCGATCGCCGGAACCGATCGCTTCGAGGTTCAGGTGGCTGCGTTCCGCCAGGCTCTCGACCCGACTGAGCACAACGCGGAACAACGCCTGCCGAATGCGGGCGCGGTTGCCGCGTACCGGCAGCGCCATATCGCCGAGCCTGATCCGCAGATCGATCCGCCGCCGGCGCGCCGGCATCAGCAGCGTGGATGCCGTCTCATTCACCACTTCGCGCAGATCGAACACAGCCGGCACCGGCGCCGCCTCGTGGGCGGTGACGAACTGACTCAGCGTGCCCTGGAGCTTGTCCAGGTTGTCGCGGATCACTGCTGCGTGGTTGCTTCGGTTCGGCTCGCGGGACTGCTCGCCCGCCTTCGAACCGGGCCACCCGCCATCCAGCACCTCCAGCGTGAGTTGAACGGTGTTCAGTGCGCCGTTGGCATCGTGGACCAGTGCGTCGCAGTGGTGGATCCATTCGCGCAGACGGATCGCGCAGAGAAGCTCGCTGTCGAGTTCTCCCAGTTTGCGACGGTCCTTGAGAAATACTTCGAAGCCGCCAGCCGAGGGCCGGACTTCGCCGCGCAGGAAGCGCGTTGCGCCTTCGACTGGCAGGTCCGCTGTGAAGGGGTGAGCAGCCGTAATTTCCGTCGCAGGGCCGGACGCTTTCGCGGTTTGCAGCGCGGCCCAACGATCCGCCAGCGATCCGGGGGCGCGGCAATCGAGCAATTCCAGAGCGGTGCGATTGGAGAACACCGGGCGCGAAGCCGAATCGAGCAGGATAAGTCCCAGGCCTAATTTCGTGGCCAAACCGTCAAGCGCGGCGCAGACCTGCCCGTCAACGCCGGCCGCAAACCTTTCCATGCGTGCATCCTCCCTGTCCGCGTCGCATGATGGGGAATCGATACGACCCGTTTCAATTCGTCATTCTTGCACGGCCGCGAGGGCGATGGGGAATCGCACCCGTGGCTGATCAACCCGGGCCCGGGTTGCCCGCTGACGGGCGCTGACTCCGCGCGGCGCCATCGTAGGACTCGCGCCAGATCAGCTTGCCGTCCTTGCCCCAGACCTCCACGGCGGCATGCGGAGTACGTTCCGCCAGAGAAATCGCATGGGCGACGGCATCCTGTCGCAGGACAAATTCGGGCTGCGGAGCAGCCGAGCCCCGCTCCTGCACTTCCCATGTCTTGTCGCCATGGCGCTGCACCCGGTACACCACCCTGGCGACGTCAGGCTCCACGTCTTCCGAGAGCAAGGCCGGACCGGCGGCCAAATCGGATACGAGGCGCGGCGCGACCACGGGGTCGAAGTCTGTCCATTTGCCCCCGCTCCAATTGCCTTCGGCTGCCTCGATAAGCCTGGCCCCTTCCGAACGCAGTACACGAATCGCCATCTGCTCGCGGTTGGCGCCGTCGACACGTACGGCCACCATGGCACCCGCGGGCCGGCGCACCGGCTGCTGTGCGCTGCCTTTGCCGTCGAGATTTCCCAGCGCGCCGACGAGTGAGCCAATATAGGCGCCGACGCCAGCCCCAACAGCCGCCCCAGGCGGCCCGCCGACTACCGCGCCAATGGCCGCGCCGGCTCCCGTTCCCGCGCCCACGCCAGCGAGGGCACCACCGTGGGCATTCTTTGCCCCGGGATCGGAATTCTCGTCGCCGCCAAGGGGCAACTGGTCATGCTGCCCTGGCGGGTTGTTCGCGAAATGGCAAACGTCGTCTGCCGCGAACCGGTGCCGGCGCAGCGATTCGGCCGCATCTTCAGCCTGATTGATGGTGTCAAATATTCCGGCGATGATCTGGCTCATATTTACCTCATTTTGCAGGTACGCAGTTGGCGGCGAAGGCGGCTGCCGGCGTTAGACCCGGATACGCTTGGCGCGATTTCCCACCGGGCGGATCATCGGTTCGATCTCCGGTCGCGCCTCGCGGAGGAACGACCATTCTTCAGTCATGGCCGGTCCGTTCCGCAGTTGTCTGCCTGCCAGAGAATCGGTGGGGCGCCCTTGCGTATCCGGCACCGAAAAGAAAGGCGACACTGCCTCCCTGTGCTGCCGAATCAGTTCTGCGGTGTGCCCGTCCGTGTCATGCACTCCCGTGTCGCCCCCTCCATCGCGCGCCGCCATGAGCACCGGCGCCGCAAACAGGGATAAAAGAAGCATTGACCAGAACAGGCCCGGCAACAGCGTGCTGGCAATTGGACTCGCTCTCATGATGTTCGCCCTCGTTCCATGTTGCCGGTGGCCGCTTTTGACAGCCGCCCGGATTGATCTTCGCGCTTGCTTCGTCAGGTTTTCTTCAACAGGCTCTCACCAGGCTTACTTCACCAGGATGTCGTTCTTCACTGCCTTGACGCCGTCGATTCCGCCAGCGACAGCAGCAGCCCTGCCCACGTCGCCGGCATCGGCCACAAAACCGCTGAGCTGGACTTCGCCCTGGAAGGCGTCAACCTTGATTTCAGAGACGCTGAGTTCGGGGACCTTGACGAACGCGCGCGCCACCTTTGAAGTGATCCAGGCGTCGTCGGCGTACTCTGCCGGTGTCTGCTTCATCTGCACCGGCGCGCAGCCGGAGATCGCGATGGCGAGCACGGCGGCAAGCCCGGGGCGGGAGAAATTCCTGACTGATTTCATGGCAGTCTCACTTCCCGAAACTCCGAAAATGTCCGGGTGACGGGACCGGGTCCTCGGGCCCACGCGTCATAGCGCCCATGTGTCATAGGGCCCATTTGTCATAGGGCCCAGCGTCATAGCGCCCATGCGTGATAGGCGCCATGCGTCATAGGCGCCCTGCGACCAGCAGCACCACGACGATCACCAGGACCACGCCGATGACACCACTCGGCGCGAAACCCCAGCCCTTGCTGTGCGGCCAGGTTGGAATTGCACCGATCAGCAGAAGTATCACGATGATCAGCAACACGGTCCCGAGCGACATATCGTTCTCCTCGACTTATGAGTTCACAGCACAACAAACATCATGAACAGCAGCATTACCGAAACCGGAACGCCGAACAGCCACATCATCACCATCTTCGTCATGCCCGCACCTTCGTGTCGACTGCGCCGTCAATGGCAGCGCATTCCGTGAATCCACCGGATGCAACTGCAATGTCATCCGCGTGTCCTGACAACGGCAAAACTCTGCGGCGTCTGACAATAACTTTGCACCTTCCATGCCAACGCTACGCCAACCAACTAAGTGTACGGAATTCAGTGGTTTGAGGTAATCCATCGCTTTGGAGGTGCAGGGCCAGACAGAGCGGCAGGTAAGGCGTACAAAGAGGCGGTGTAAGGTTTACCCGGGAGAGAAAGAAACCAGGGACGAGAGAAAAAGAGAAAAGAGGAAACCAGGGCCGCAGGCCAAAGGCCGAGCAGGATAGAGGTGCGATCTCACCTCTACCTCTTTACTCTCTCGATATCCGGGGCTTGTCCAACGAACAAAAAAAATCCCCCGGCACCTTGCGATGCGGAGGACAAAGGGGGATGTTAAATTCGGTTCACCGGCAGGCGGGCGGACGACCTGCGCCGTCCGCCTGTCGGCGGATTTTCGGTTAATGCTTGTACTTGGCGTCGGCTTCCTTCTCGCAGACGTCCTTGGAATTGCCGGTCATGGAATCACACTTTTCCCGGGCCACCTTGAACTCGGCTTCGCGCTTTTCCTCGTTCGCTTCGGCACCGGCCCTGTTCGATTTATGCATGGCCTTTGCGTCGGCCTCAGCACGCGTGTGATCGGCTTTGGCTTCCTTCTGGCATACATCCTTCTCGTTGCCGGTCATGCTTTGGCAACGCTCCTGGACCACCTTGTACTCAGCCTTGGCTTTGTCCATCGTGGCCTTGTACTCCGCTTTCGAGGTACGCTTGGTTTCCTTGGACATTTCGTCCGCCGGCGCCACGCTGCTGAGCGTCAGGCCGAGGATCACGGCGGCGGCAGTCGCCAACAGGCGATCGCGCCAGACTTCGGCGGATGTGCGCAACTGATCATCGTTTCGTAACAGCATGTTCTTCTCCTTGAGATTTGCTAACGGCGCGGCACGGCGGCATACCAAAGTTCCCTGCCGGACCTCTACGATTCAGAGACGGCTTTCCCAGTCCTTCACCTGCTTCTCGGCTTCATCGCGGCTGACCCCGTAGGATTCCTGGATCTTGCCGGCGAGTTGATCGCGGCGGCCACCGATCTTGTCGAGTTCATCATCGGTAATCTTTCCCCAGTTCTCCTTCACCTTGCCTTTGAACTGCTTCCAGTTGCCTTCGACGCGGTCCCAATTCATGGTGGTCTCCTAGATGATGTTTGAGTATGCGAACAACGCGAACATGTCCACGTAAAGGAATAACGCAACGCCCGTGCCACGAACTCATATTCGTAGAATCAGCGGGTTGTGCGGCGCCGGGAATGCCAGACCGGTAAACGCTACCGGGGCGCTTGAAAAATTTTCCTGCAAGCAAGTGCGCGGTCACCCCTGATTCCGGATAGTCACCGGTCGGCATTGTGCTCGCGGCGGGACCCGCCCGGTATGACGCTGAGATGGCCGTCGCCCTCGAGATAGCACCTCAGGACCAGTCGAGCAGGGCCTCCCAGAAACCGATCGTCGCGACCAGCATGATCCCTTCGGTAATCGACTTGTATTCACTTGCCATTGCGTTTTGCGTGGCATCGGCCACCAGTACGATGACCAGAACATCGGTCAAGCCGATTCCACCGGCGCTCCGGCGCAGCATCCGCAAGTACAGAAAGAGCGCCAGATAGACCACGCTGCCGCGGATGAAGATCTCGAACAGCGACAGTGACGGAATCCACATCTCGTTCCAGTTGATGTCGGGCATGCGCAAGCTCCGGTGACGGAATCAACAATGCTCCGCATAAGCCATGCCATGCATGTCGAGTAGCGCATCCGGGCATGCCACGCAACTATTACCGGCCAGCAGGGACAAACTTCCTCTCAAGGCGATCGCCTTGCTCGAGAAGAGCAGTCAAAAGGTGAAAGGTAAAAGGTAAGAGTAAAGGCGTACGTGGCTCTTACTTTCACCTCTCCCCTTTAACCTCTAACCTGTCTTCGCCCGGCTGTTTCACAGCCAATACTCCCACCACCCCGCCGACCATTCCTTGAGCCGGTCGCCGACGGGACGCTTTTTCCAGGTCTTGAGGTCGATGGCCCGGGATTGCGCAAGGTCGTTGTCGAACATGGCTTGCATCTGTGCGGCGAATCCGTCACCCAGAACCACGGCATCGATTTCGTTGTTGTGCAGGAAGCTGCGCCAGTCGAGATTGGTGGACCCCACGCAGGACCATACGCCGTCGATGGCCGCGGTCTTTGAATGCAGCAATGGCCCCTGGCGCTCATAGATTTTCACGCCGGCTTCAAGCAGCGCGGTGTAGTGCGCGCGTCCGGCATGGAACACGACCCAGAAATCCGTATGGCTGGGCAGGATCAGTTTGACGTCCACGCCACGGCGGGAGGCATTCTGCAAGGCTTCCAGCAACTGATCGTCCGGCACGAAGTAGGCATTGGTAATGTGGATCTGCTTCTCCGCGCTGTTGATGGCCGATACCACCGTTACGTAAATCTGGGCGTAGGGTTCGTCGGCGGCACTGCCCACCGCCCGCACGATGTCCTTGCCACGTTCCTCCAGTCTGGGAAAATAGCCGCTGCCATCCAGAGGCTGCCCCCCCTGCTTCTCCCAGGTCTGCATGAACAGTTTCTGGAATTCCGCGACCACCGGACCTTCGATCTGGATGTGCGTGTCACGCCAGGCCGCGGATTTGCTCTTGTCGGCCGCCGCCGCCCTGGCCCTGGCCTTGGCCGGGGACTTGCGGCTCAAGCCCGGACCCGAACCGCTGGAGTAAACGCTGCTGATGTTGATGCCGCCCACGAATGCGACCCGGCCATCGGCGACGAGCAGCTTGCGGTGGTCGCGATTGTTGAGGGCCCAGTCTTTCGTCGCCTCCAGGGGATTGACGGGATTGAATTCGATCACCTGAATGCCGTTGTCCCGCAGCCGGTCGAAAAACTCGCGCGGCGTGTTGATCGAGCCGGCGCTGTCGTAAATGAGATTGACCTGCACGCCCTGTTCGCGCTTGCGGATGAGGACGTTCGAGAATTCGCGGCCCACCTCGTCGTCTTCGATGATGTAGGTTTCGAGGTTGATATGGTGTTTGGCACTGCGGATGGCCGCGAGCATCGCCTTGTAGGTCGCCGGCCCGTCCTGCAGCAAGGTCGCCTTGTTGCCGACCACAAGCGGGCTGTCGACCGCCGCTTGCTCGACAGCGACGTGCCGGTCGAGAATGCTGATGTCACCGGCCCGCTCCTTCAGTTTGCCGATGATTTCAGCGCTGCGTTCCCGCGAAAGGGGACCCCTGGCGTTTTCCAGTTGGACGCTGCGCGCACTGCTGGTGTCGATGCGCTTGATGTCGGGCAGGGACCCGGTGGCGCACCCCGTAACGAGAAGGACGATGCACCCCGGCAGGCACAACCAGGCCGATGGCATCGTCCAGAAACGAAAAGCCGTGACACGCGGTTTCATGGGGAATTCCAGGGAGCGGTGTCCCGGCGATGGGTCAGGGCGGAATTTTCAGGCAGCGCAGGGATCAGTTCTTGGCGATCAGTTCTTGGCGATCAGTTCTTGGCTTTTCCCTGCATTTTCTCGCCGCCTCGCTCAAGGTCCTTGCCGACGCCTTCCATGGTGTTGCAGCCAGCGATGAAACCCGCCAGCATCAGTATTGCCATTAGTCTGGTGAACATGTCGAACGCTCCTGGTTGATCGCGTCCCGCCGGAGGAAGCACGGGACGCGGGTTGGTTGGGTCAGCCCTGCCTGACCGTAAGGCGGTTGTCGACCGACTTCACGCCCTCGACAGCCTGTGCGATCTGGGTGGCGCGATCGACGCTGGTCGGCGAATCCACCGCTCCACTCAGGACGACGACGCCGTTCGCCGTATCGACATTGATCTGCAAGGCCTTCAGGCCCGGTTCGCCGATGATTGCGGTCTTCACCTTGGCGGTGATGGCGGCGTCATCGATGTTATCGCTGATGTTAGACTGCTTGTTCATCGGCGCTTGCGCCCGATCTGTGCCCGCTCGTTCCTGCGTCTGGTCCATTTGCCGGCGTGCATCGGCAGCGGATGTGTCGTCATTGCGATTGCAGCCGGCCGTGAGCACCACGGCAAACAATGCGGCGCCGATCCAGGTAATGCTTTTCGATATCTTCATGTGCGAGCCTCCTGACTGAAATGTTTGGAAAACCGCCGCATGGTCATCGTGCGCACGGCATTGGCGACCGGGCCGCGGCCCGGTTCCTTCGCCTCATTCAGCAAGCCACATGCCACGCGAATGCAAACCGCCAGAGTCGCTTTTGCGCCAAGTACCTGGCGCTGAACGGCCCTTCAGGCACCGCTTTTTTGAAACGGATGTAAAGGTAAGAATTACAGGACGCGTTGTAACCGTTACCTGACAACACATCCGGCGCGGATGCATGTTCGAGGTCAGGCCTGAGCCGGACTCCCCAGCACTATGCGCACGCGATGAACGGCGCCGTCATCCCGCAGTTCGATTGCCGAGTTGGGCGGCAACGATTTGCCATCGAATTCGATCGCCGCCACGCCGCGCGATACGCCAGAGGGGTTCTCGACCTTTATTTCGTAACGCGCCGCACCGTGTCGATAGCTGGCTTCAAAGCCGTTCCAGTGGGCGGGAATGCAGGGATCGAATGCCAGCGATTCGCCCGCCTTGCGAATGCCGAGTATCCACTCGACACCGGCGCGGTACATCCAGCCGGCCGCACCGGTATACCAGCTCCAGCCTCCGCGCCGCACGTGCGGCGGTTCGGCGTAAATATCCGCGGCGACGACATAGGGCTCGATCTTGTAGGCCTGGACCCCCGATCTCGATGACGCATGGTTCACGGGGTTGAGCATGTCGAACAACTCACCCGCCCTGTCGCCGTTGCCGAGCATTGCATGCGCTATCACGCACCAGACCGCCGCGTGGGTGTACTGGCCGCCGTTCTCGCGCAGCCCCGGCAGGTAGCCCTTGATGTAGCCGGGATCCAGCGGTGTGCGGTCGAAGGGCGGCGTGAACAACAGGATCAGGTTGTCGCCGGAACGCACCAGGTATTCGTCGACGGACTCCATGGCCCGCCTGATCCGGGCGGGCTCGGCCGCCGCGGAAATCGCCCCCCAGCTCTGCGCCAGGGAATCGATCCGGCACTCGGCCTGCGAAGCCGATCCGAGCGGCGTCCCGTCGTCGAAATAGGCGCGGCGGTACCATGCGCCATCCCAGGCTTCGCGCTCGACCGCGGCCCGCAACGCTTGTGCATGCCGCAGCCAGGATTCTGCGCGCCCGCTTTCCCCTCGCTGGATCGCCAGCGGGGCGAACTTCTCGATGGTCGAGTACAAAAACCACGCCAGCCACACACTCTCGCCTTGGCCCTGGTGACCCACGCGGTTCATGCCGTCGTTCCAGTCGCCGGTGCCCATCAACGGCAGGCCGTGCACGCCGGTGGCCAGGCTGCGATCCAGGGCGCGGGCGCAATGTTCGAACAGCGTGGCCTGCTGCAGCGACACCTCCGGTTCGAAATAGGCGTCTTCCTGGTCCTGCGCCAGCGCGGGCCCCTCGAGGAAGGGCAGGCTCTCGCCGAGCACATCGTAATCGCCGCTGACCGATGCATACTGCGCGGCGGCATAGGGCAGCCACAGCAGGTCGTCGGAAAAATGCGTGCGTACACCCCGTCCGGAAGGCGGATGCCACCAATGCTGGACATCGCCCTCCACGAACTGGCGCCGCGCGGCGCGCAGCAGTTGTTCGCGCGCGAGGTCCGGCCGCGCAAGTCCCAGAGCCATGCTGTCCTGCAACTGGTCGCGGAACCCATAAGCGCCGCCGGCCTGGTAAAAGGCGGCACGCGCCCACATGCGGCAGGCCAGCGTCTGGTACAGCAACCAGCCGTTCAGCATCAGGTCCATGGCGCGCTCGGGGCTGCGCACCTGCAGTTTGCCGAGGATGGCATCCCAGTTCGATTTCACTTCGGCGAGCACCTCCAGCGGATCGGCGGCGCGGTAACGCGCAACCAGCGTCCTTGCATGCGCGGTGTCATCGCCCTGCCCCAAAAGGAACTTGATCCGCAGGCTCTGGCCTGGCGCCAGATCGAATCTGGCCTGCAAGGCGGCGCAGGGATCCATGCCGGCGCCAGTGCGGCCATCCAGCTCCGCCGCCAGCGCCGCGGGCGCAGCCGGACTGCCGTTGCGCCCGAGGAACGCCGTCCGGTCGGCAGTCCATCCGGATTGATCGCCGCCGATGTCCGCAAAGGCGACGCGACCGCCGAATTCATGGTTCCAGGAATTGCGCGCGAACATCGCATTCGAAATCGGGTCGATCTGGGTACTGACGAACGGCGCGTTCGCCGGACGCGAAGCGCCAAGCACCCATTCCGCGTAGGCCGTGACGCTGAGGCGGCGGGTGCGCGATGTCCGGTTCTCCAGCGTGAGCGAAGAGATCTTGACCGGATCATCCCAGGCAACCAGTTGCAGCAGGTCGCTGGCGATGCCGTGGGCGCCGCCTGCGAAACGGCTGTAGCCGTACCCATGGCGGGCAATGTAGCGGGACGATTCGATCCGTATCGGCGCAGCCGTCGGCGTCCATACTTCGCCGCTGTCCTCGTCCCGGATGTACAGCGCTTCCCCGCAGGGGTCCCCGACCGGGTCATTCGACCACGGCGTGAGCTGGTTCTCGCGGCTGTTGAGGCACCACGTATAACCGGCGCCCGATTCGGAGACCAGGAATCCGGCCTGCCGATTGGCGATTACATTGATCCATGGGGCCGGCGTGTGTTGGCCCGGACCCAGCACGGTCACGTACTCGCGGCCGCTATCGGCGAATCCGCCGAGGCCATTGAAGAACTCCAGTTGCGGAATCTCGAGTGCGATCACAGGCCCCGTGCCGGCGGAGGGCGCGGCTTTTGGCTGGGCTTCCGCGGCAAGGCGGGTGCGGCGCATGCGCGTGACCTGTTCGGCCAGGCTGCCCTCTCGGGCGCTGAGCGTCACGCGTGCCGCGCAGCTCAGCAGGTCCGCCTCCCGTACGTCGATGAGATCTCCGCGCAGCACGAAGATGCCGCCCAGTTCCGGCGGCTCAGCCGACGACCGGCTGCCGCTGACCATGCCTTCGAGGAACTGCTGCAAATCCTGGTTGTAGGAGGTCTTCCTGTCGTTGACGATGACCAGGTCCACCGCCAGGCGCTTACTGCGCCAGTACTCGTGTGCGCGCAGCAGTTGCCAGACGATCGCACGCTGTTCCACATCGTCGACGTGCAGCAGCACGATCGGCCGGTCGCCGGAGATGCGCAGGCGCCAGAGCGCACGGACACTCAGCGTGCTCCGCCTGAGGACCTCCCCCGCCGGACGCATCTGCGGATCGCTGAACAGGATCCGGTTCGCCAGGTACTGGAACAGGTGCGCCTCTTCCGGCGCAATGCCCAGATGACGCAGCGAAACCTGTGCCTGCGTCCAGGCCAGGCTGGAGATCCGTTCGTAGGTCGCCGGGTCGTGATACTTGTCGGCAAGCCCGACTATTTCATCGCGCGTCGCGGCCGCCATGGTGGCGAACGCGACCTGGACGGTTGCACCCGCTGCGATGCGCAGTCGATGACGCAGGCTGAAAACCGGATCGAGAACGGGACCCACGGTATTTGAAAGCGGACGCCCGTCGACCACCGCCATCGGTTCGCGCACATCGCGGCCGCGGCCGAGGAAACGCGCCCGGTCGCTCTCGTACTCGATGGCGGCGCGCCCTTCAACCGCCACCACATGGGCGGCCCACAGCGCGGCATCGGTCGTTTTGCGCGGGCGGCGCATGGCGATCAATCCGGAGGCCTCCGCAAGGTATTCGGTCTTGACGAACAGATTGGAGAATGCCGGGTGCGCGTTGTCGGCAGCCGCCGGCGCCAGCACGATCTCGGAATAGGACGTGACCTCGATTTCGCGCTCGCGTGTCCCGCTGTTGGTAATGGACAGACGGCGGATTTCGGCGTTGTCCTCGGGAGAAACCAGAATTTCCAGGCATGTTGAAAGCGTGCCGTCGCGGCGTTCGATTCTGGCGCGGTCTTCGAGAAACACGGCTTCGTATTCGTCCGGTTCCACGCAGGTCGGCTGGTAGGTTGCGGACCAGACGCGGCCGCTGCCCACATCTCGCAGGTACAGGTAGCTGCCCCAGGCGTCGCGCGTTGCGTCTTCGCGCCACCTGGTCAAGGACAGATCGCCCCATTTACTGTAGCCCGAACCCGCAGCCGTGACCATCACGGCATAGGTGCCATTGGAAAGCAGGTGGCTGGACGGGATGTGCAGGCGTGGAGAATGAAAACGGCGCGTCACCGGCGCCACCGCCGGCTTCACATACTCGGTCCTGACGCGTTCGCTCCGCACGCCCCGCGCCGGCACTTCGCGCGGCGTCCTTTCCTGCAGCAGCAATTCCGCCGCACGCACCAGGGGTTCGCGATGGAAACGATGACGCATGATGCCGTCGTGAAGGACGTTGTCCAGCGCCACCAGCGACATACCCTGGTGATGCGCCATGTAAGCCTGCACCACCGCCGGCCTGCCATTCTCGGGCAGGCGGCTCGGCGTGAAGTCGATGGACTCATAGTAACCGTAGACGCCGAGACCGCCGAGCGTCTCCAGTTCCGCCAGGTTCCGCAACGCAGCGCGGCCGTCGTACATCGAGGCGAGCAGCGTGGCATAGGGCGCGATGACCAGTTCCTCCTCGAGGCCCCGCTTCAGCCCAAGGCCGGGTACGCCGAAGGCGCTGTACTGATAGGTGTGGGCACGGTCGCGTCCGCTGTACGCGGACTCGGAGACACCCCAGGGGACGCCGCGCTCTGCGCCATACTCGATCTGGCGCACGATGGCGAGCCGGCAGGTCTGGTCAAGCAGGCTATGCCGCGGCGTGTACATCACCAGCGAGGGCATCAGGTACTCGAACATCGAACCCGACCAGGACAACAAAGCCGCCCCGTCCGCAAGCGGCGTCAGCGCGCGGCCGAGCCGGAACCAGTGGGTCACGGAAATATCGCCCTTGGCGATCGCGATGAGGCTTGCAAGCCGCGCCTCCGACGCGAGCAGATCGTAGTAGCCCGAGTCGAGACTGGAATCCGCGATCCGATAGCCGATCGAGAACAGGCCCCGGTCCGGATCGAACAGAAAACGGAAATCCATCGCGGCGAACATGGCGCGCGCGGTGCCCGCAATCGCGGCAAGACGCTCGAGCAGGGCTTGCGCCTCCCGTTCGCAGTGCTGCAGGCGCCGGACCCGCGCGTCTTCCGCCGGCTGCATGCCGTCCTGCTCCCGCTGCAGCTCCGCAAGTTGCTCGCGGCAGCGCTGCGGAATATCCGCCAGCGCGAAGCGGCCTTCGCCCATCGGAATTCCCCCGGTGCACGGCGCGCAAAACGCCAGATCGCGCAGATGGCTGGCAGTGTCCTCATGCAGTGCGCGCGCCCAGGCAAGAATCTCGCTGACCTGCGCATCGCCGCGTTCGGCGGCGAACGTCTGAGCGATATCGAGCAGGACGGCCGCACGCGCCTGCAGGTCCCGCCATCGCTGCGGCCATCCGGCCTCATCCTGGGGCGGCGTTTCCAGCAGGTCTTCGATCTCCCGCAAAGTTTCGTGGATATGCCCGGTTCCCACCGTCTGGGTGCGTTTGTCGTCGGAAATCCGCGCCAGCGATTTTTGCAATAACAGCACGGCATCGCGCAGGCCCGCCAGATCGCCGGCCGAAAACAACGGCCGCCGCGCATGATCGGCGCAGGCCTGGGCAAGCACCAGGAGATGGCCTGCAAAGTTGCCGCTGTCGACCGAAGATATATACAAGGGCTCGAGCGGACGCAGGTCGGTGGTGTCGTACCAGTTGTAGAGGTGGCCGCGGAACCGCGCCATCGATTGCAGGGTTTGCAGCGTATCCCCGAGGCGCCGTGCCATGTCGCCCACACCGATCCAGCCGCAGTCCCGCGCAGCGACCACCGACAGCAGGTACAGGCCGAAATTGGTGGGCGAACTGCGATGCGCCACGATCGGCTGCGGGATTTCCTGGAAATTGTCCGGCGGCAGCCAGTGGTCCTGCGCGCCGACGAAAGTTTCAAAAAACCGCCAGATCCGGCGCGCGGCCATGCGCAGCTCGTCCTGCTCGAAAGGTTCGAGCGGCGCCACGGCCAATTTTTTTTCCGGCGGCAGGCTGACCAGGCGCGCAATGATCGGCGAGCCCCACCACAGCACGATGAATGGCGCAGCGATGGCCAGGCCGGCGGGATTGAGCCACAGGACCAGCCCTGTTGCGCCGATGGCGATGACAGTGGCGCCCCGCAATGGCCAGAGGAAACTGCCGAGGGCGAAGCCGGCGAGGTCTTTCGCCTGCGCGGCAGTCACCCATTCGAGCAGACGCCGCCGGCTGACGGCAAGGCGATAGAGGGTGCGCAGGATCGCATCGAGCATCAGCCATGCCTGGTTCGCCAGCAGCGTCAGCGCCACCACCGCATGGCCGCTGGCCACGAGCGCGTCGTCCGCCACCGAGCGCAAGTGGTGTTTGATCGAAACGCCGGCATGCCGCGGCATCAGGCCGGAGACCAGCATCATCAGTGACGGGAACGAGAGCGCAAGCAGCACGAAGGCGATCCACACGCCGTGCGGCGCATAAGGCATGCACCAGGTCGCCAGCAGGGTTGCCAGGGTCGCAGGTGGAGACAGGGAGCGGCGCAGGTTGTCGGCCATTTTCCAGCGCCCGAGCGCCGGCACCGTGCGCCGCCGCCGGCCGAGGATCCAGGGCAGCAACTGCCAGTCACCGCGGGTCCAGCGATGCAGCCGGGCCGCCGCCACTTCGGAATGGGAGGGAAACTCCTCGAACATATCAAGGTCGCTGACCAGGCCGCAGCGGGCGAAGCTGCCCTCGAACAGGTCGTGGCTGAGGATGGAGTTCTCGGGAGTGCGCCCCGCGAGCGAGGCCTCGAAGGCATCGACGTCGTAAATGCCCTTGCCGGCGAAACTGCCTTCGCCGAACAGATCCTGGTAGACATCGGAGACCGCTCCGGCATAGGGATCCAGGCCGCTGGCGCCCGAATAGATGCGCTGGAACATGGAACTCTCGCTGGTGGATGGCAGGGTCGGAGTGATGCGCGGCTGGAACACGCCGTAGCCTTCAACCACCCGATGCACGGTTGGATCGTAGCGCGGCCGGTTGAGTGGATGCGCCGCTGTGCCCACCAGCCTGCGCACCGCATCGATCGGCAGCCGGGTGTCGGCATCCAGCGTGATGACAAAACGCACCCCCGCCGGGGCGTGCACCGGGCGCTCGTCCAGCGCGAGAAAGGAAGTGTCGCGCGCGCCGCGCAGGAGGCGGTTGAACTCGTGCAGTTTGCCGCGCTTGCGCTCCCAGCCCATCCACTTTCCCTGCGAGGCATTCCACTGCCTGCGGCGGTGGAAGAGATGGAATCGGCGTTCGCCCGCCGGCGTCTCGCCGTAACGCGCATTCAGCGCGGAAATGCCGGCCAGCGCGCCGTTCAGCAGCCGGGTGTCATCATGGCCGCTCTCCGAGTCCGCATCCGTCCAGTCGGAAAGCATTGCAAACAACACGTCCCCGGCCGGATTTGCCAGGTAATGGGCCTCGATCTGTTCGATCTGCCCGGCGATCTCAGCCTCCGAAGAAAGCAGTGTCGGCACCACGACGAAGGTGCGCAGTTTTTCCGGCACGCCATCGGCCAGTTGCAGCCGCGGCAGGTGGCGGGGGCCAATCCAGAAGGTGACGAAGCGGTTGACCAGGATGGCGGCGACATCGGAAGCGGCGAACAACCCCAGGAATCCGAGCAATGTCAGGCCGCCGAGGGACACCCCGCTTTCGACGCTGGCCGACAACGGCCAGGCAAGCAGAGCCAGCATCGCCAGCGCGATGCCTCCGAAGTAGACGGTGGGGGCGTGCGCCACATGGGAGCGCAGCAGCCGCTTGCTCCACGGCGGGCGAAAACCGATCTCGCGTTCGAATTCGATGCGGCCCGTGGAGATCAGGTAGTAGCCCGGGTCGGCCTGCCGCTCTTCCATCGACGCGGCACGCACGCCCTTGCGCGAAGTCTTGGCGATGATTATCTGCGCCACATCCAGTTCGGTGCGGTCCGATCCCTGGGCCAGTTCCTCCAGGGCATGCCGGTAGCGGTCGCGCGTGGTGAAATCCATGGCGGCGAACCCGGCATTGCCGCGCAGGCATTCGTCGACGACACTGACGTCCTCGAACCACGCCGGCCAGTCATGCGCCGCGATGGCGCGCATGCTGCTGATGATGTTCTGAACCGTGAGGTTGTCCGCGGACTGCCTGGCGTGTTCCGCCTGCACCATCGCCTCCTCGTCCATGCCCATCCCGGCAAGGCGCTCGTTGAGCCAGTGCAGGGAGACATCCTGGTAACGCAGGCGCTGGATCAATTGAACGGCGAAGGCCGGCGACAGCTTGCGCTGCGCCAGCGTGCGGCCGGCCGCCGCATCCGTCGCCGCAGATTGCGGTCCGAGCGCCAGCAACTCGTCGGCGAAAGTATCGGCTTGAAGACGGTGTTCCTGCGCGGCGGCCACTCGTACGCCGAGACGGCGCAGGTTCTCCACCAGGACCCAGCGCAGCATCAATGGAACGGCCCAGACTTCGCGGATGGAAAGAACCGCGACACGTTGATAGGCCTTTACGAAACGGGCCAGCAGCGCGGCATCGAAGCGGCTGTCGGTGTGCGCGACGAAGGCCCAGGCCTGGCCGGCGACGCGGGGGTATCCCGCCAGCGGCCCGCTGACCAACGTCGGCAGCGAACTGCAGTAACGGGCGGTGAGGCCGCGCTCGAGTTCTCTGACCTGGTCTTCGACGACATGGAAATTGTCCAGCAGCCACTCGGCGGCCGGGGTGACGGCGCGATCCTGCCGTGCGGCTTCGGCAATCAGGTGATAACTGCCGAGCAGGACCCGCCTGTTATCCCCCGCCCTGGCCGGGAGGTCCACTGCCGGCCAGGCCTGGTCCCCGACGGACTGCGCCGAAGCCAGGCTTTCCGCATGGCTCTCCAGGCGCTCGGGACTGAACAATTCGGAACGAATCGGTTCTTCGGAGCGTCCCGGCGCGCTGGTGCGGCTCGAATCCATGAAGCGCAGAACTCGCGCGGCGAACCACCACATATTGTCTATATCTCCGCGAGGTAAAAGGCCAAGCAGCGGCGCCAACACATCACATCTGCCGCCTGTCAATTACCGGGCAGGAAATGCCAACACTCCCTCCGGTTCCCGCGTACCTGCCAACGACAATGCCGGATGGAAAAACCGGATACCGGCGACGCTTCGCGCCCGACGGATGCGCCTGGGGCAGGAATGCAGCGCCTGACCCGGAGCAGCGCGACGCACCGAGCCCATCACTGGCAGGTCGTGTGCGTCAATTCCCCGGCGAGCCCGCATGGCAGCTTTGCTATCGGACCCATCTGAATCAGCAACGTTCATGCCATTGAATTCGCGGGGCCCTGCAATGCGATAAAACCCTTGAAGACCCGGCGCAATCGCGTGAAAACGCGAGGCGCACCGTCGAAAGCGGGCGCGAAACGAAGGGCGCGAAGAAACAGAGGATAAAAATGGCACACCCCGGCCGGTAAGCATTACCGGTCGGGCCGCAAGCTTTACCGCCGGAGCGAACGGTGGCCCCGTACAGGCTCCGCCTCAGCGCGATTCGACCGGCGCGTCGGCGGCCGAGGTCTCGCGCTGCGACTCGTATTCACGCAGACGGTTGTAGAGCGTCTTCAGGCTGACGCCCAGCATCTGCGCGGCTTTCTCCTTGGCGCCGCCGCATTGCGCCAGCGTCGCCAGCATCAGGCGCCGCTCCACTTCGGCCACGGTGCTGCCCACCCGCACCTGCAGGAACGGCCCGCTGGAATCCCGCGCTGCCCTGCCCGCTTCGAGCGGCAGGCAGGCGGGGTCGATCACGTCATCCGCCATGATGTAGGCTCGCTGCACGACATTGCGCAACTCGCGGACGTTGCCCGGCCAGTGCCAGCCGGTGAGAATTTCATGCGCATCCGTGGTAAATGTCTTGTTCGTGTTTTCGACGCGATTCATGTCGCGGAGAAATTCGTCTGCGATCAGGATCACGTCCCCGCCGCGCTCCCGCAACGGCGGCAGATGAAGCGGGAACACCTGCAACCGGTACAGCAGGTCTTCTCGAAGCTTGCCTTCCGCCACGGCATCCTGCGGATTGCGATTGGTCGCCGCGACGATCCTCACGTCGACCTCGATCTCGCGGCCCGAGCCGATGCGCATGAAGGTGCCTTCTTCCAGTACCCGCAGCAGCTTGACCTGCAGTTCAACGGGCATCTCGGTAATTTCGTCGAGGAACAGGGTGCCGCCGTTGGCACGCTCGAAGTAACCCTTGTGCTCGCGTATCGCGCCCGTGAAGCTGCCCTTCTCGTGGCCGAAAACCTCGCTTTCGATCAGTTGCGGCGAGATGGCCCCGCAATTGATCGGTATGAATGCGCTTTTGCGCCGACGGCTGAGGTCATGCAGGGTCTGGGCCACCAACTCCTTGCCGGTACCGCTTTCGCCGGTGATCAGCACCGTTGCGACCGTCGGCGCAACGCGTTCGATCTGGTCGTAAACCTTTTGAATTGAGAGTGAGGTCCCGAGCAGGCGGCCGAAGCGCCCGAGGCTGCGCAGTTCGCCGCGCAGCACGGAAATTTCCTTTTTCAGGTCGGTGGGACGGGCAACGCGCGAAAGTATGGCCCGTATCTGCTTGACGTTGACCGGCTTGATCAGATAATCGGTGGCACCGAGACGCAACGCCTCGATCGACGTTTCGATGCTCGCGTGGCCGGTAATCAGGACGACTTCGGTGGTCGCGCGCGACTCGACGTCCTGGAACAGGTCCATGCCGTCCCCGTCCGGCAGTATCAGGTCGAGCAGCACGACATCGGGTCGCTGCAAGACCATCTGCTCCCGGGCCTGCTTGAGATTGGCCGCGGTGGCGGTGGTAAAGCCCTCGCGGACGACCAGTTCCTCGAGCCCGGCCAGGGCATCGACGTCGTCATCTACTATCAAAGCGTGCGGCATGATCTGTTCCTGTTCCTTCGCTCAAAAAATTTATCCATTGGCGCCATCCGCTGCGCTGCTTGCGTCAATCGCGCCCGAGGAACTCCCCGACGGGAGCGAACCTCTCGACGTGATCACAGAATACCTTCAATGCCACCAGAATCGGCACCGCGATGAACATCCCGGCAATACCCCAAAGCCAGCCCAGCAACAGGAAAGCCAGGAACACCATGACCGGGTTCAGGGACAGCCGCCGCCCGACCACTATGGGCTGAATCACCTGGCCCTCGAGAAACACGAGCGCCAGGAACACTGCAGGTACCGGCCAGGCCCTGGACAAGTCGTCAAATGCCAGCATGGCCGCCACCGTCAGAATCGCCAGGCTCGTGACCGGGCCAAGGTACGGGATGAAATTCAGCAGCATCACGACTACGCCCCAAAGCAGCGGATTGGGCATGCCCAGGAAATACAGCGCTGCCGCTGTTACAAGACCCAGCCCGGCGTTTATCAGGCTTACCGTGAAAAAGTAGCGCCCGATTTCCTGCTGGACGCTGCGTCCGACCTCGACGGCATGGATTCTGTTCCGCAAGCTCGGCAGTGTCCTGATCACCTTGCGCAAAAACAGGTCCCCCGAAGCCAGCAGAAAATAGAGCAGTACTACCGTGGACAGCGCTCCCGCCAGGACATACGCGGTACGCGCCGCCATCAGGTCCCGGATCCCCGGACGCTGCAGCACCACTTCGCGCGCTTTGCCGGGACCGTCGGTCTGCGCAATCGCCTCCAGGCGCTCCGCCGCCCGCTGCACGTCCGCAACGGGCTGCTTGAGCATTCTCAGCTTGCTCTCCACCGCGCGCAGGCTGCCGGGCATTTTCACCAGCCATTCCCTGGCCGGATCCTTCAACGTATAAACGCCGCCGCCTATGCCTGCGAGCAGACAGATCATCACGATCGCCGCGCCGGCGGGCTCGGGCAGGCCCCAGCCCTTGAGGAGCCGCACCACTGGCGATAGCAGGAGAGAAAACAGCACAGCCAGGACGATGGGTAACAGCAATGCCCGCGCGAAATAAAATGTGTACAGAACGGCGAGGATGAAGAGCCCGATCACCATGATGCTCGCCGGTTCCGCGCGCGCGATGGATGTAGCGAGCTCGGGGCCGGCAGCGGAATCTTCAGCGGCGCCTTTCGCGAGCTCGCGCGCCGGCACACCCGGCTCTGCGACGGATGCGACGTTCATTTTGTGGTTTTCCGCCGGTTTCCTGTCATGAGTTGCAGATCAATCGTACGTCATGCCCGGTCGACTGCCTCGACAGCGGCAGCCCAACCCCGTTCCTCATCAGAGCCGCCGATCGACGGCGAAAATCAGGAGGTTCGCTCGGTTAGTCAGCCGAATGGGTGAAAAAGTTACAGTGCGGCGGTAAACCGTACAAGAAAAAATCCGGCCACGACGCCCGAATCCGTCTCCGGCTGGCGACACATGGCGGCGAAATCGCCTTTCCAGACAATGTATTCCCTCTGTTCGAGGCCGCAGACTGGTTTGGCACACCCTTTGCAAAGGGTAGCGCCACGGTACCCGGCAACGGTACCGCCAGAAGCGCGCTCCAGCAGACCGGAGCTCCAGACCATCCTTAGAGGAGTCAGCACCATGAAAAAAGCAAGCCCATACCTGGGCGTCTTTGGCGCCATCGCACTGGCTGCATCGACGTTCGCCCACGCACAAGGCACGGACTCGACGTACGGACGCTGGGACGACAACGCCTCCAGCAGGCCACTTTCCTGGATCCCGATGACCTCGTATGGCTATATCGGCCTGAGTGCCGGCCAATCCAGATACGACCTCAATTGTGGCCCCGGAGCTTCCTGCGACGACAAGGATGTCGGGGGCAAGCTCTATATCGGCGGCAAGTTCCATCGCATGCTCGGACTCGAACTGGCCTACGTGCATCTGGGGCAGGCCGACGCCAACGGCGGTACGACCAAGGTCCAGCTCGCCAACATGAGCCTGGTCGGCAACGTGCCGATCGGCGAGCAATTCAACGTGTATGCAAAGGTGGGAGGCTTTTTCGGCTGGACCGATATTGACACCACCACGCCAGGCGCGGCGACGGGCGAAGAGAACGATCTCGGAGTGAGCTATGGGGTCGGCGCGCAGTTCGACATCAACAGGAACTGGGCGGTCACGGGGGACTGGGACCACTACCGTGTGGACTATGTAGACCGCCGTGACGACGTCGAACTCTTGTCTGTGGGCGTGCTCTACAAGTTCTGACCGCGGGCAATCCGCATTGGTCCGCCGGATCGATGCGACATGCACTTTGATTTTTCAACAGGAGTAAATCAAATGGGATTCGATCAGAAAGGTACCGCAGTATTCTGCGTCATGCCGGCGAGCGTCGGGCAGGACTACGACGGCCAATGGAACGTACTGGAGGAGGGCTTCGACAAGCCGCTGGCTTCCTTCGACGACCGCGACGACGCCATCGAGTATGCACAGGATCTGGCGGATACCAAGGATGGTTCCCAGGTCAAAGTCTACGACGAGGAAGGCGGCGAGGACAGCCAGAGCTCACTCGACGACCCTCCGGGGAGGTTTTCACGCTGAGCTTGCCGGATTAACCCCGGACGGCCTGCATGACCTGATTGAAGTCGAGGGCGCGTGCCTTCTCCTGGATTTCGGGAAGGTAGCGCCCTTGCAGTCCCTTGCCCTGTTCCAGCATCGCGCTGAAAGCCTGCTTCCGGGTGAGCCAATCGCCGATGCAGCCTGCTTCAGGTCGAGCCGCCTGAGCAGCAGATCCTGGGCAGGGCCGAGGTATACCCTTCCCGCATTCGCGATATTCACGGCTCTCGCTTCGCGTCCGTCCGCGGACGCAGGCGCAACGTTCCACCCGCCTGGGAAACCTCGAACTGCCTGAGGAAATTCTGCCCGAGCAGGCCATCGCCGCCGCTCGCGGGCATGACCGCCACGCTCAGGCCCGACACTTCGAAAGCATCGGCCTTGACGGTCTGGTTTTTCACCACGCGCCCTTCGACCGAGCCATTGGCGGTGTTGAAGTATCCGGGGATGCCAGCGGGAAGCCGCGCCCGCCTTGCGAACTCCGCCCCGACGGAGACATACGTAGCGCCGGTATCGATCATGAAAACCAGCGGCACGCCATTCACCGCACCATCGACGTAGTAGTGGCCGTTGCGGGCAGCGGGAATGACGATTTCCTGCCGTCCTTCTGCGAGCACGCGCGCAACGGGTGGGGGCGCGGTCAGTCGCTCCGCGACAAGATACACGGCGGCGAGGATGCCGCCCCACACCGCGATCCAGAAGAACGTGTTCTTCATGCCGCGGCCGCGATAACGGGCGCTCGAGAAGTGCTGAGTAATGAGTGCTGGGTGCTGAGTGCTGGGTACTGGGAAAAATCCCGTGCGTCGTGCGGATGGCTGAATGGATACCGGATCGGAGGGTTGAAAACAAAAAAGCGCCAAGGAGTCCGGGTAACAGACCGCTTGACGCTTTTTCGCATTTCTCTCAGCACTCAGCACCCAGCACTCAGCACCGTCTTTACTGTTTTCTAGCCCTTGACCCTGTTCTTGTACTCGCCGGTGCGGGTGTCGATTTCGATCTTGTCGCCGGTTTCGCAGAACAGCGGCACCTGGACGTTGAAACCCGAGGAGATGGCCGCAGGTTTCAGCACCTTGCCGGAGGTGTCGCCGCGGACTGCGGGTTCCGTGTACGTAATCTCGCGCACCACCGACGTCGGCAGCGTCACGGAAAGCGGGCGGCCGTCGTAGAACACCATTTCGCAGGGCAGCCCGTCTTCGAGGTAGCTGAGCGCATCGCCCATGTTGTCCTTCTCGACTTCGTACTGGTTGAATTCGCCGTCCATGAACACGTACATCGGGTCCTGGAAGTAGGAATAAGTCACGTCCTTGCGCTCGAGGATGATGTTCTCGATCTTCTCGTCGGCCTTGTACACCAGTTCGGTGCCGCTGCCGGTGAGCAGGTTCTTGAGCTTCATCCTCATCACGGCCGCATTGCGTCCGCCCTTGTTGTATTCGGCGCGCTGCACGACCATCGGGTCTTTGCCAACCATGATGACGTTGCCGACACGCACTTCCATAGCCGTTATCATTATTCTGTCCTGAAAGAGAAGAATTGGAGGGCGAAAAGGCGCGGAATTATACCCGGTCCGAGCAAAACCGGGCCAGATTTCCCGCCAGCCCGCCCAACGCCTCCAGTTGCACCGGCCATTGCCTGGCGATGCCGCCAATGCCGTTGCGGGTGGCCATGCAGACAGCCCAGGCCGGGGCAATGCGGGCCTCCGGCAGCAGACCGTTCCACGCGGCCCACAAGTCGACCAGCCCGGCGGACGACCCCATGACAGAAGCGCCCAGATACCGCGCCAGGAAGCTCTGCATCTTTATGCGATGCGCATCGCCTTGCTGGGGATAAGCCTGCCAGACGAAGGGACGGGCCGCCCACTGCGCGCGGACGAAAGAGTCTTCGCCGCGCACGAAATTCCAGTCGCAGGACCACAGCACCCGGTCGTAGTCGTCCTGCGACAGGAAGGGCACGATCCGGCCGGAAAACCGTCCCCGACGCCCGCCCGACGCCAGGCCGGCGGCGACCAGCGCCTGCGCCGTCGGCGTATCCGCGAAAGCGATCACACGAACGGGCTGGCCGGCTGCCTCCCACGCATCGAACAGAGCCGGGGTCGGCGCCTGCGGATAACAGAACATCGATACGAGCAATTCATCGGGGCCGCGAGCCTGCACGCCGAGACTCTCCAGAAATCGCGCCTGCTCCGCCGCATCCGCCTGGAAGGCATCGCGCCGCTGGCGCAGGTTCTTTTCCATAAGCACGCCTCCGGTGCCCTGCACAAAGCCGGGAAAGTAAAAATACTTGGTCAACGGCGGTTGCGGCGACGGCAGGGCGTGATACCGGTTGACCCAGGATTCGGCGCTGAGATACTCGAGGTTGATCCAGACCGGCGCCCTGGGCCCCGCCTTCATCGTCTCGATGTATGACGCCGGCAGGTCGCAGCCGAATGTCTCTACCACGACATCGGCAACCCCGGTTTCCGGGAACGGGCGGGTCCAGTGCCTGACCTCCAGATCCCCCAGCCACTGCGATTCCAGGGCCGGGTCGAGAGCGGGCGCCAGGCGGCGGAATGTCACCAGGTCGTCGACCCAGAGGCGGACCTCAGCGCCCTCCTCGGCAGCCAGGTGGCGTCCCAGGCGCCAGCACACGCCTATGTCGCCGAGATTGTCGACGACGGTGCAGAAAATGTCCCAGCGCATAGTTCAGGGGCGAGGGACGAGGGACGAGGGACGAGTAACTTCCAACCCGCAACTACGCATGATTTTCAGATTGCTTTCGTCGATTCAAGAGTCGGAAGATGGTCTTCTCGCATTTCCCTCATCCCTCGCCCCTCGTCCCTGCCGTTAGGCCATTCCGCCGTTTATGGATATCACCTGTCCAGTGATATACGCGGATTGCTCGGAAGCCAGAAAAGCGACCAGCGCCGCGACTTCCGCCGGCGTGCCGGCGCGTTTCATGGGCACCATGACTTCGAGCGCTTCCTTCGAAAAGGCATCCTGCAGGATCGGGGAGGTAATGACGCCAGGGGCAACGGCGTTGACGGTTATGCCGCGCGACGCGAGTTCGAGTGCGAGCGACTTGGTGGCGCCGTGCAATCCGGCTTTGGCGGCGGCGTAGTTGGCCTGGCCGCGATTGCCGATCACGCCGGCGACCGAAGAGACGTTGATGACCCGCCCCCAGCGCGTGCGGATCATTGGCAGGAGCAGCGGCTGCGTCACGTTGTAGAAACCGTTCAGCGACACGTCGATGACACGATCCCACTGGTCTCCGCTCATCCCGGCGAGCGGCGCGTCATCGTAGATGCCGGCATTGTTGACCAGGACCTGCACGGGTGAACCTTCGGCCAGTTGCGCCAGTGTCCTCGCCGCACCCTCGCGATCCGTCACGTCAAAGGCGATGGCCTCCGCCTGACCGCCGCCTGCCTGTATTTCCGCAGCCAGCTTCTGCGCTTCCTCGAGTCTTTTGTTGGCATGCACAACGACGCGCAGGCCCTGTACGGCCAGTGCGCGGCAGATGGCCCCGCCGATCGCGCCGCTGCCTCCGGTAACCAAAGCCGTCTTCATGTAAATCCGTCCCTCACCATGAGAATTGCGATGCCGAAGCTATGCTTGCGGCCGTAGCCGCCAGAGGCGAGATGATCGCATGCAATCTTCCGTCCACCAAACCGAAACGCTGCTGTTCTTCACCCTGCTGGTCCTCATGGCTATCGTCAGCACGGTGGTCACGACCCCCGCACTGGAGGTGTGGCTGCGGCGCGAACAGCGGCAAGCGGTCGGCGCCGCCAACTGATTGGGAACAGGCGCCGGACCGGGTTAAAATCCGTCAACTGACAATTTCCGGACACGACATGCAAAACCGCGATCCTGCCGCAGCCGGGCAGCAAACCGATGCTTCCTGCGATGTGTTCGTGCTCGGCGGCGGCCCGGGCGGGTCGACCATTGCCGCCCTGCTGGCAGAACGCGGCTGGAACGTGGCGATCGCCGAGAAGGAACGCCACCCGCGCTTCCACATCGGCGAATCCCTGCTGCCGATGAACATGGTGCTGCTGCAGCAACTCGGCCTGTATGAAGAAGTCAAGCGCATCGGCATGCCGAAGTACGGCGCGGAATTCAATTCCCCGGAGCACGGGCCGCCGGTCACGTTCGACTTTAGCCAAGCCTGGGACAAGACCTGCCCGAACGCCATTGAGGTCAGGCGCTCGGAGTTCGACGAAATCCTGTTTCGCCACTGTCGCGCCAAAGGCGCGCAAACCTTCGAGGAATGCCGGGTCACCGACGTTGAATTCCCGGCGGGCGCCAATGTAATAGTACGTGCTCGCCTGGGCGAGGCAGGCGAGCGCACCTGGCGCGCCCGCTATTTCATCGATGCATCCGGGCGCGACACGTTCCTGGCCAACCGCTTCGGCATCAAGCGCCGCAACCGACTGCACAACAGCGCGGCGATGTATGGCCATTTCACCGGCGCGCAACGCCTGCCGGGCAAGGCCGCCGGCAACATCAGCATGTTCTGGTTCGACCATGGCTGGTTCTGGTTCATTCCGCTACTGGACGGCACTACAAGCGTGGGCGCGGTGTGCTGGCCGTATTACATGAAATCGAGAAAAGTCGATCCGACGACTTTTTTCCTCGACACGATCGCGCTCGCTCCAAAGCTGGCGGAGCGCCTGCTCGAGGCCAAACTGATGCACGGCGCAACCGCCACCGGTAATTTTTCCTACTCGGCGGACAGGATGTACGGTGACCGCTACATGATGATCGGAGACGCGTTCGCCTTCATAGATCCGGTACTCTCATCGGGGGTCCTGCTGGCGATGAACAGTGCGATCCGGGGCACCGACGCCGTCGATGCCTGCTTGAGCGCTGCGCCCGAGGCGCCCGCGCTGCTGCGCGAGTTCGACCGCAGCGTGCGCCTGGGAGTCAACGGCTTTTCGTGGTTCATCTACCGCATGACGCACCCGACGATTCGCGAAATGTTCATGGATCCGGGCAATTTTCTGCGCATGCAGGAGGCCGTGCTGTCTCTGCTTTCCGGAGACTTGTTTCGAAGAACGCCGATCCAGTGGAGTCTGCGTGCATTCAAGGGCCTCTATTACTTCCTGAACCTGTTGCATCCATGCCGCACCTTCGCCGCATGGCGCCACCACCGCCGGACCCTGAACGGGCGGTGGGCGGAATCCACGGATTCCTGATGCAGGAAATCGCCGCTGCCGCAGGCTTGCAGTACGCCACGACGGCACATTTGCCCGCCGTGCTGGAAGAATGCCGCGGTCGCGTGCTGGGCATTGTCGGATTCGGTGCGTCATCGTCCGCGCGCGAGGATATGGCTTGGGCCTGGGCAGATATGCCTGTCATCGGCGACGACCGCGCATTCGAAGTCTGGACCAGCGCGACGCCGGTGCAGTACGAGGCCCGCGACCGCCTCCGCAGCGCGCGCAACGCCCAGATCCTGTTCGGTTGCCTTGAAATCGGGCAGGACCAGCACAACCACTATGATGATCTGATCTTCGACGAATATTGCGCCATATTCGACTATCTTGATGAAAAGGGATATCCGAATCTTGTGCGTATCTGGCACTACTTGCCCGACATTCATCTCGATGAACGGGAACTCGAGCGCTACAAGCGCTTTTCCCTTGGCCGGCACGAGGCTTTCGTCGCCAAGGGGCGCGCCATCAGCGCCGATGCGCCGGCGGCCAGCGCCGTTGGCAAGCGTTCCGGCAACACCGTGATCTGCTTCCTGGCCGCGCCACGCCCCGGCATACCGATCGAGAACCCGCGCCAGGTCAGTGCCTATTCCTATCCGGCACAGTACGGTCCGCGTGGCCCGACATTTTCGCGCGCGCTATTCACGATCTGGGACCAGCTTCCGCAGCTCTACATTTCCGGCACCGCCGCCATATTCGGACACCACAGCCAGCACGAAGGCGATGCCGATGCGCAGGCGGCTGAAACCATCGTCAACCTGCGATCGGTCATGGACGAAGCCCGGGCGCAGGGGCTGATCGACAGCGGACAAAGCACCGAAATGCTGTTCAAGGTCTACCTGCGACAGCCGGCATTTCATGCGGTCGCGCAGGCACGTCTGCGCGAAGCCTTCGGACCGGCCCCGACGATCATTTGCCTTCAAGCCGACATCTGCCGGCGCGAGCTTCTGCTGGAAATCGAAGTAGTTTGCACAAACAGGGCAGCGTTCGCGTGAGCGCGTCGACGCGCAACGGGCTGATCGCTGCCGCCGCCGTGTCGATGATGGCGACGCTGCTGCATGCGGCGCCAGCGGCCGAACTGCCGCTGTGGGAAGCCGGCGCCGGGGTCGCCGTGCTCGATTTCCCGGATTACCGGGGCTCGGACGAGCGCCAGACGCTGGTGCTGCCGATTCCGTATCTCGTCTACCGCGGCGAGTTCCTCAAGGCCGATCGCGAAAGCGTGCGCGGCCAGTTCTACAAGGATGACCGGTTCGATTTGCATCTGAGCGTGAATGGCTCGATCCCGGTGGACAGCGGCGACAATTCCGCACGGCGAGACATGCCTGACCTTGATCCGACGCTGGAAATCGGCCCGAACCTCGCCGTCACCCTCAAGCGCACTGACATGATGCACCTGAGCCTGCGCTTTCCGCTGCGCGCCGTCATTGCCACGGATCTGTCGCATGCACGCGACGAAGGCTGGGTATTCCAGCCGCAGGTCAACGTGGATTTCTACGATCTGTTCCCGGGGCCAGGCTGGAACCTGGGATTCGCCGCCGGGCCGCTATACGGAAGCCGGCGATATCACAATTATTTTTATGGTGTTGCGCCACAGTTCGCGAACGCGCAACTCCCGGCCTACGAGGCCGGCGCAGGCTATGCCGGCACCCAGTTCATTGCTGCACTGAGCAAACGCTATTCGTCCTTCTGGGTGGGGGGCTTCGTGCGCGCCGACTCACTGTCCGGGGCGGCATTCGAAGACAGTCCGCTGGTCCTACAAAAAGACTCGTTCGCAGCCGGCATTGCATTCGCGTGGGTATTCGGACGTTCGCAGAAACTGGTCGAGGCCGAGAAATAAATGAACATGCGCTCGACATCGCAGAAATCAGAAAATCAAAGCGACCCGCAGCGATGGGATGCGCGAAACCGTACGCGTGCGATGAGTCCGGCCGATAACCGCGCCATGCCCGAGCGGCCCGGATTGCTGGTTCGATCGGCGCGGTTGGCTTATGAGTATGTCGTTTTCTATCTGGGTTACCTGTATTTCGGCGCCGGGGCAGCCCTGGTTTCACTGGTCAGCGCTGCATTGCACCCGATAGTGCCCGAAGAACCCGGCACCCGGCTCGGGCGATGGATGACCGGCTTGCATTTTCGCGGGTTCCTCGCCCTGCTCAAGGCCAGCCGCCTGGTCCACATCGACCTTACCGCGCTCGACAGCCTTCGCAGCGAGCGTTCGATAATCCTCGCGCCGAACCATCCCTGTCTGCTGGATGCAGTTCTGGTCATCTCGCGCCTGCCGCAAACCGCCTGCATCATGAAGTCGGAAATCTGGGACAGCTTCTTCCTCGGCGGTGGCGCCCGGCTTTCGCGCTATATCCGCAACGACTCGTCGATCAGCCTGGTCCGGGCCTCCACGAAGGAACTGCGTGCGGGACACCAGTTGCTGGTTTTCCCGGAAGGCACCCGCACTCGCACGCCTCCCGTCAACGCTTTCAAAGGCGGCTTCGCGCTGATGACGAAGAAAGCCGGAGCCGAAGTGCAGACGATATTCATTGAAACCAACAGCACGTTCCTGAACAAGGGCTGGCCGATACTGAAAAAGCCCGCGTTTCCGCTGATTTACCGTGCGCGCCTGGGCAAGCGGCTTGGCGTCACCGGTGACGTCAGGGCTTTCGTTTCGGACCTGGAAAACTACTACCGGGAGCAACTGATCGCGCCTGCAACGGACAAGCCGCCCGCAGTTCAACCGACCGGCCAATCAGCCACACAGCAATCTGCAATCAGGCGGTAACATGTCCGATCAGTGGCGCTTATCCTGATCACACTGCCTCCAGGAACATCAAAATTGAATCCGCCATGCCCGTTACCTCCAAGACTCATCTGATTCTGATCCCCAGCTATGACACCGGCGAAAAGGTTTTCGAGACCGTGCGCAACGCGCTCAAATTGTGGGAACCTGTTTGGGTCGTGGTCGACGGCAGCACCGACGGGACAGCCGAAAGGTTGCAGGCTCTTGTCGGCTCGAATGCCGGGCTACGGGTGTTCGTGCTGCCTGAGAATCAGGGCAAAGGTGCGGCGATCCTGCATGGCCTGCGCGCAGCCGTGGCGCAGGGCTACACCCATATCCTGACGTTGGACGCCGACGGCCAGCACCCGGCCGATCGGATACCCGATTTCATGCGCGTGTCGATGGAAAATCCGAACGCGCTGGTCCTCGGCAAACCCGTGTTCGATGCGAGTGCGCCGCGGCTGCGCGTGATGGGGCGACGCGTTTCGAACTGGTGGGCCAATTTGGAGACGCTCTGGGAGGGTATCGGCGACTCGTTATTCGGGCTGCGTGTCTATCCGGCGAAGCCGCTGTTGCAGATCATGGAATCCCGGCGCTGGATGCGGCGCTTCGATTTCGACGTCGAGGCCGCCGTGCGGCTGGTGTGGCGCGGCGCCAGCCCGATAAACCTGCCTGCCCCGGTTCGCTACTTCCGCCCGGAGGAAGGCGGGGTGTCGCATTTCAATTACGTACGCGATAATTTGCTGCTGAGCTGGATGCACCTGCGACTGCTGGCCGGCTTTCTGTTACGGCTGCCGCTTTTGCTGGCGCGAAAGTTCGGATTTCGGACAATCACAAATTGAATCGAAACAAAATCAACCAGTCGGTGCGACTCCCGATTTGGTCTGACGCATCCGCTGCCTCCCGCGCAACCATGCCGGTCTTGCTTTTGTACGCGGACACGAAGCTTCCCGCTGCGACGCCAGCGCGCAACACTGCGGGAGCATGCCCATGAGCCAGGCATGGCTGGAGCAGCGCGAGCGCGGCAGCGTTCTGGGCGTGCGACTCATCGTCGGCATCGCCTTTTTTCTCGGCAGGACGGTCGCGCGGCTGGTTCTCTATCCGGTCTGCCTCTATTTTCTGCTGTTCTCGGTGAATTCCCGGCGCGCCTCGCGCAAGTATCTGAGCCGCGCACTCGGCCGCCAGGTGCGTGTCGCCGATCTGTTTCGCCACTATTTCACCTTCGCCACGGTCGCGCTCGACCGGTTTTTCCTGCTCAAGGATCGTAGCGATCTGTTCGACATCCGGATTCACGGCGAGCAGGTTCTGCAGCAGACCCTCGACCGCGGCCAGGGTTGCCTGTTACTGGGTGCGCACCTGGGCAGCTTCGAGGTCCTGCGCGCCGCCGGCACAGCGAATCGGATCGACGTCAGAATGGTGATGTACGAGGACAACGCGCGGATGGTCAACGCCATCGCCAAGGCCGTCAATCCCGCGCTTCCGGACCGCATCATTGCACTGGGGCGGTTCGATTCCATGTTCAAAGTGCACGAGCGGCTTCTGGAGAGCGCCTGGGTCGGCATCCTCGGCGACCGCACCCTGGAAGACGGCGACCAGTTGCAGGCGTCGTTTCTGGGCGAGGCAGCCCTGTTTCCCGCCGCACCCTACCGCATGGCGCTCATGCTCAAGCGGCCGATAGTGTTCATGACCGGCCTGTATCGTGGCGGCAACCGCTATGAGTTGTATTTCGAACAACTCTTCGACCCGGAGGGCGTAGGCCGGTCGGCGCGCGCAACTGCCGTCGAAACGGCTCTGCAGCACTATGCACAGCGGCTCGAACACTATTGCCGTGACGCGCCGTTCAACTGGTTCAACTTTTACGAGTTCTGGGACGCCGGCGCGAGCAAACCCGCCGGTTCCCGGGAGGTCGCGCTCGGCACGTATGCGGCACAAGTGCTCGATCCGGACAGCGACGAGTCGCGAATGGCGGCGGAGCATGCGCTTCGACCCGCCGATCGCACGCTGACCGGCAAATAGTTTGGCTCCCAGGGGAAAACACGAGTAGCCATGCCAATCGTTTCCCAACGCAGCGGCAGGGACGAACGGGCGGCCTTGTTTCCGCCGGAGCTGCTGGCGTATTTCGACGATTCCTTCATCGCCTCGTTCGATCTGTTCGAAGAATACAGCGCGCGCCTGACCCTGGATTTGTTCCGAACCCTTGGTCTGGAAGCGGCATGCCGGTCCGAGGCAAGCGTTGCCCTGGCGATAGCCCGTAGCGGACTCGAACCCGAAATGGCCACGATGCCGGTCTCCTGGATCCTGGCCATGCTCGCCGCACGCAATTGGCTCGGCATGCGGGTCGACAATGACGGGGAACGGCGTTACCGGATCGAACGGCCGCTGCCGGTGCTCAGCGCGGACGAAATCCTCGAGCGTCAGCGTGCACACGATCCACGCTGCCTGCCCAGCTTCGAAATCGCAGCCCTGGCCGCGACGCATTACCCGGCCGTCCTAACCGGACAGACTTCCGGCGAGCAGGCCTTGTTCGGCGCTGAAGGCATCGTCCCCTGGGTCAGGAATTTCTCGAACGACAATCCGCTGTACGCCATCAGCAACAAGATCGGCGCGATTGCCGCCGCGCACGTACTGCCCCCCGGTCCGGCCGCCATCCTGGAGATCGGCGGCGGCCTGGGCAGTGCCGCCGACACCCTGCTTGGCCATCTGGAAGGCAGCGGCCGATCGGCCCAGGTCGCCTCCTACCACCTCACCGAAATATCTCCGTTGTTCCTCAAGCGGGCGCAGCGCAATCTTGCGGCAAGGTATGCGCACTGCCACATGCGGTTTTCGGCACTGGACATCGATCAGCCTTTTTCGACGGCCGCGATCACGCCGCAATCCTGCCAGCTCGCCTACGGCGTCAACGTCCTGCATGTCGCGCGCGACCTGGCGGCGACGCTGGCGGAGCTGCGCAATGTGCTGACCGATGACGGCGCGCTGGTCATGGCCGAATGCGTGCGCCCGTTTGCCGACACGCCCCTGCATCTGGAGCTGGTATTCAATCTGCTCGGCTCATTTCGCGATGCGCGCCTGGTACCGGGCTGGCGTCCGAACGGCGGATTCCTGACACCGGAACAATGGACCGCAGCGCTGACCGCCAACGGCTTCCGCGACGTGCGGGTCTATCCGGACATTGCCGCAATCCGCGGCGGCTATCCAAGCTTCATCATCGCCGCCATCGTGGCCCGCCGCGCGTGAGCACGGTCATCGACGTGCCCGCCGGCGGGGCGTGGTTCGAAGGACATTTCCCCGACCGTCCGATTCTTCCCGGCGTAGCGCAGATCGCGCTGGTCCTGGACGCGTTGGCGCGCGAAACGGGTCATGCGCCAGTGCTGCGTGGCATCGCGTTCGCGCGTCTGCGCCAGCTCGTCTTGCCCGGCGAGCGCCTCGAACTCGTCACGCGCGCATCCGCAGCGGGGCACTTGCGCTTCGATCTCAAACGCGGCGCTGTCCTGGTCGCCAATGGGGAACTCATCATCGGCACGCCACCGAATGAACCAGAGGCACCGGCCAGTTCCCGCGCCGCGAGCAGTCAGATTGCCGATGCCCCGGCACTCGACGACCTGCTGCCGCACCGCCCGCCCATGCGCTTCCTGACCGCCGTGCTGAGCGAAACGGCGGAAGGACTGACCGGCAACGCGCGCATTCCCGGACAGTGCGCGCTGGTGTGCAGCGGCAGCGCAACGCCTGTCGCCGCGATCGAGGCCGCGGCCCAGACTGCCGCGGCCTGGGAGGCATTGCGGCGGCGGCGCGAAGCGGGTCGCGCCGGGCCCCGCATCGGTTATCTGGTCGCGATGCGCGACGTGGTTTTTTTTACCGACCAGGTGCCGGCGGATCGTGATTTGCTGGTTTCGGTCAATCTCGAAGCGATCGCGCAACCGTTGACCCACTATCATATCGACATAGCGCTCGATGGCCGGCCAGTGGCGCGCGGCACGATTGCGACCTACCTTTCCGAGGATACGGCGTAGCGATCAGCGCGGCGGCGGCGCAGCAGGCCTCAGGACCAGCGCAAACAGCAGGCTCAGGAACGCGCCGGTTGCCACCGTCGTGCCGATCGCGCTGAGCACCGGCGTGGCGGCGAAACCCAGAACACCGAACCCCATCACCGTCGACAGATTGCAAAACAGTACCGCGGTTGCTGTGCGCTGCGGATCGGCCGAACCGGGACTGCCGCGCTCGAAAAACAACGTGTAATTCGAGCCGACACCGACGACCAGCAGCAGCGCGACCAGGTGAAAAATATTCAGGCGCGCGCCGGTTGCGAGCAGGATGCCCGCGGTCACCAGCACGGCCGCAGCGAGCGGCGCCATCACATCCCAACTGCGCCGCACCGATCGCAGCGTAACCAGCAGCAGCAACGCGATGGCGACTGCGCCGAGAATTGCGAAGCCGAGGGCGCGCATGCGGTAGCCGCGATAGAGGCCGTCGAGTTCACGTTTCATGTCGAGTATGACGACCTGCGAGCGGTCATACGCCGACAACCCCGCCTCCAGCCGCACCCTGTCCGCCACATTGCGCAGGGGCATCATGGCAAACCAGCCGTTGTGACGCTGCACGAGCAGGGACTGCAGTTTCAGGGCGAGGCCTGTGCCGGCCAGGTCCTGTGCAGTCAGCGGCGCGTGGCGTTTTGCCTGCTGCGCGTCCACGATGAATGGGGCGAACGTACCGGCGCGAAACGGCAGGCCGTGCGCAGCGGCTGTCAGATTCCGTTGCAGGCTCGCCGCATCGGGAATGGCCTCCTGGCGCGCGCGCTGCGCGGCGATGCTGGGAAGATAAAACGCCGGAGAATCGAATCCGCCAAGCACGCCCTCGCCCCGGAGTGCGGCCAGCGCAGCGCCGACGCGCTCCACCGTTTCCAGCACGGCCTGCTCGGAAGCCCCACTTGCCACGACCAGGAGGCCGACATCGGGGGCACCCAGGTCGTTGCGCATTTGCTGATCAAGATTTTGCGCTTCCTGCGCCACCGGACTCAGGCTCGACAATTCGTCGTCCCAGACCGTCGAGCCTCGGACCATCAGCCAGCCCGCCGTCGCGATCACCAGCAATACCAGCGGCACGCGCAAGCGTCGTGCGAGGCCCAGCCAGCGCATCAGGGGTGCACCGAGTCCGGCGGCGGTGCGCACGTGGTAGCCGGCGGGCACCAGCTCGGGCAGTACCCAGCGCGTCACCGACACCGCGACGATCAGGCCGGTGATCGAAAACAGGCCGAGCTGGGACAACCCTGGAAATCCGGAAAACAACATTGCGCCGAATCCGAACACGGAAGTCAGCATGCCCAGCCGCAACGTTGGCCAGATGCGCTGCAATGTGGACTTGGGCGTCGTGCCGGGCGCGGTATTGGTGAACAGATAAATCGCGTAATCCACGGCCTCGCCGATCAGGGTGGCGCCGAATCCCAGGGTGACGCCATGCACCGAACCAAAGGCGAGGCTGACCGCGGCGATACCAGCCACGGCGCCGCTCGCCACCGGCACCAGCGTCAAGGCGAGCACGCGCAGCGATCGATAGACAAACAGCAGGATGGCGCTGACCAGCAGCGTGCTGATCAGGGAAAAAAGGATGGCATCGCGCTTGATGCCGGCGCGGCTTTCCACGGCAAAGATACCCGGTCCGGTGACGACCAGATGCGCGTCCGTCACGTTGCGTTCCTTGCGCGCGTCCTCGAACGCCGCGCGAATCTGCGCCAACGCCCGTTCCTGCGCGTCGATGTCGAACCCGGCTGCCCGTGTCTGCGCCACCAGCAGCGCGCGCTTGCCGTCTGCGGAAAACCATACGCCATCGCGTTTCTGCGGCCCGCCCTCGCCCTGCAGGCGCTCGATCAGTCGCAGCATTTCGCCCGTCGGGTCGCGCGGCAGCAGGTTGCCCACCAGCATGCTGGTGGGCGAACTCAACAGATCGAGTTGTTGCTCCAGCCCGCGCCGGATGCCAGCCGCCGTGAATCGCTCGGCCGTGACCTCGGGGCTGAGCAGGTACCGATTGCGCCACAGGAACTCGCCGTCGGCGCGCAAGCCATCCTGCTCGCCGTTGGCGATATAGACGAATTGTTCGTCTTTCTGCAGTCGTACCGCCAGCCCGCGGCTCAAGGCGGTAAGTTGCTCCGGCTCGCGCCCCTCGATGCCCGCCAGGACGAGCCGCGAGACCACGCCTTCGCGCAATTCGTCGACCAGGAAGCGCTGCGTCGGCGACGGTGAACTCGGCAAGAAGGCGGCCAGATCGGCACCAAACTGCGACCTGGCGACGATGATCGCGCAAGCGAGCACGAATCCAAGCCACAAGCCGACGCGCATGCGCGCCGGCGCCGTCATCGCTTGTCCTCGCGGATATCCATCACTGATCGGTCGCCGCGCGCTTCCTGCACCTCGATGCGATCGATGCGCGCCTGGCTGCCGTCGATGCGAATCAGACTGATGACTTCATTCATCCTGCGGTCTATGGGCGCCAGGAAAAGCCGCCACTGCGCCGGACCGCCTTCGAGGTCGACGCGATAGAAGCGCCGCAGCGCCTTCAGGTCGCCGCCCATCGTGGCGCGGATGCTTTCGATGAAACCCCACAGCACCGGATAATCCTGCAGCTTGAGCACACGGCGCTCGTTGCGCGCCGGATTTTCCAGTATCACGCTATCCTCGGCGACCGTCAGCGTTTCCGGTTTAGGCTTGAGCGTGCGTTTCTCCAGCCGTCCGGGGCGCGTGTAGGTCAGCGTGCCGGAAAGCTCCAGCGGCGCCTTCAGGACCTTGAGGTACTTGCGCTCGACAAACCGCGCTTGCGAATGATCGACTGCGGACAGTTGCTGCATCAGCGGTTCGATTCCCCATGGTGCCGCGGCATCCGCCGCCCGTACCGCAGCGGGCGCGGTGAGTCCGAGTGCAAAGACGAGCGCGACGGCCGCCACGCGGCACGCGCATTGTTCCCACCCAGGCATCAAGCGGCGTCCTCGCGGGTCGACATGCCCGGGCAAGTTTGCGCCAGGCGCCGCAAGGTTTCGCGCGGCAGCTTGCCGGTGGCATTGCGCGGCAAGGCTTCGACGAAATACAACGGCCGTGGCAAAAACACCGCATCCACGCGGGTACGCAACGCAGCGAGCAACGCATCCCGCGTCACACCGGGCGCGACCACGAAAGCCGTCAACCGCGTCACGCCCTCCCCTTCTTCATCGGGCATGAAAAAAACGCCGTCGCGCACGCCGTCGATGCCGTTGAGCTGGTGGTTGAGATAGCCGAGCGAAGTGCGTTTACCGGCGATGTTGACCAGGTCGGCATCGCGGCCGTGCAACACAAATGCATCGGATCCTTCCGTTTGGATCACATCCGTGAATTGCACTTCGTTTTCGACGTGGCCACCCGCGACCATCACGGTTTTCCCGTGCGGACGCAGGCGCACGTCACGCAGGCAATGCCACATCGCGCCCTCGACGGTACGCCGCGTCGCCACCATGCCCGCCTCGGTGAAGCCGAATACCTCGTGCAGCGGCGCCCGGTAGCGCGCTTCCGCCTGAGCGGCCATTTGCGCGGGCAGCGGCGCGGTCGCGCATACGATCAGCCGCAGCGGCGGCAGCGCAATCCCGTCGTTGAGCAACGCGCGCAAATGCACCGGGGTCGTTACCAGGACGCGATCGCCGGGCACTTGCGCCAGCGCGGCGGCTACGTCGGCCGGATAAAACGGCCGGCCGGCATGCAGCGCAAGCCCGGCGCGCAGCGCCATCAGCACGGTGGACTCGAGGCCGTACATATGCTGTGCGGGCACCGTGCCTACCAGTGTCGCCCGGCCGTCACAATGCAGGGCAAAGCGCTCCGCTTCGGCGCTGGCCCCGCGCGCAAGAGAGCCCCAGGTCTTGCGGTGCGCGGTCGGCAGCCCTGTGGAACCGGAGGTAAAGGCAATTGCGGCGATCTGATCTTCGGGGAACGCCGGCACGCGGAACTGCCGTGGGGAATCCGCCGTAACGCGAGCCAGCTCACAGGTCACCTGTTCGATGCCGCCGAGATCCTGCGGCGCATCATTCAGGGCATAGAGCTCGCCGAATTCGTGCTGCAGTTGGCGCAGCATTTCCGGCGTCTGGTTTGGCGGCAGCAGGCTGGTCTGGCCGCGCATCAGCGCAGCCATGAAGCCGACAGCAAAGCGATAGCGATCGACGCAGAAATTAACCAGAAAGGCGCGGGCAGGCAATTGTTCCGCCACACGCACTACATCGGCAACGAAGCGCGCCGCGACAACCGGCTGCCCCTGGCTGTATGCAACGATATCTGCCGCACCGGCGTGGCTGATGGCTGCGACCTGGGCCATGCGGTCAGCGCCCGGCAGTGGGCGGGTTGAAATCGAAATCGCGGAAAGCGCGGTAGACCGTGGCCATCGAGGCGTGGGAGAAATTCGGATAACGTCGGCGCCGCCAGGTGGATTCGCAGAGATACATCGCCACGACCAGTGGCAGGTTCAACAGGTTGTTGAACACGGACCACGCGGGCAACGGCGCGAACGCGAACAGCAGGACCGAAGTAAGCGCCATGGCGGCAAAAAAGATGCACCATGCCCAGGTGACCTGCCGCGTATAACGGGTAATGTCCGCCGGCAGGCCGCCATGAACGAAGCTCGCAAGGCGCGTGATCAGCGGCTGACGGCCACGCACCAGGGTGCGACCGAACAGCCACAACAGGCTCAGGTAGACCACAAGATAAGGCACTGGATAAAACAAGGCGGAATTCGCCCCGACAGCACGCCACAGCAGCAATCCGATGGCGCCAGCCGCGCACAATAGAACCAGCATGATGCGCCCGCGCGGTGTGCGCCAGAGCGCGCAACCCGCGACCACCAGCAAAGGTGCTGCCATGAGTCCTTCGCCGAGCCCCCCTTCGGGATGGCTGACAACCAGCCAGTAGACCACGGCCTGATAGGCGATTACGCCACAAAGGAGCAAAATCGCCCTGGTCCGGCTGATCGGGAGCGCAGGGCTATCGGGCCCGGTTTCGCTGGACATGCTCATTCAGGCTGCGCAGCGAAGTGAACGTCTTGACGTTGTCGCTGTCATCGGAGCGCAACTGAAATCCGTACTTCTTGGACACCGCAAGCGCGATCTCGAGGATATCGATCGAGTCCAGCCCAAGGCCATCCCGGTACAGCGGCGCGGTCGGGTCGATTTCCGCGGCCTGAATTTCCAGGTTCAGTGCCGCGACAATCAGTTCCGCCAGTTCCCGCTCCTGGGCAATCGTGGATTCGATTGTATTCATTGCATCCATTCGTTTTTTGATAATGGCCGGAATTTCCAGCTTGAAATATTATAACCGCTCCTTACCGGCCCGATTGGTGCGCTAGCGCACCAACGCAGGCAAAACGTCCGTTGACGCGGACCACATGCGCCACGTAGGCTCGACCAGGGTCAGGACAGACCGGCACACCAAATCCGCCGGACTGGGATCGGACAGGAAACCAGACAGTGCAACCGCTTTACCTGAATCACTACGCCATTGCCAGCAGCGCGGGCGTCGGCCTTCATGCCACGGCGCGGGCGTTGGCGGAAATGCGCTCCGGGCTTGCCAAATGCGCATTCGAGACGGCGAATCTCGATACTTACGTGGGACAAATAGCCGATTCCGCGTTGGAGCCGGTGCGCGCGGACCTTGATGCGTTCGACTGCCGCAACAACCGGATCGCGCAACTGTGCGCGCGCCAGGACGGCTTCGAACAGGTGGTCATTGCGGCCCGGGACAGATACGGCGCCGCACGCATCGGCGTGTTCGTCGGCACCAGCACGTCGGGAATACTCGAGACCGAACTTGCCTATCGCCGTCGCGATGCCGAGGGGGCGCTGCCGCCGGACTTTCGCTACGCGCAGACTCACAATACTTATTCGGTGGCCTGGTTCGTCCAGTCTTATTTCGGCCTGAGCGGTCCGTCCATGGCAGTCTCCACGGCTTGCTCGTCGAGCGCGAAAGCCTTCGCCAATGCCGCCCGCATGATGGCGGCCGGCCTCTGCGACGCGGCGGTGGTCGGTGGAGTCGACAGCCTGTGCCTTACGACGCTGTACGGATTTGGCTCGCTCGGCTTGCTCGCGGCGACCGGCTGCCGCCCGTTCGATACCGAACGCGATGGTATCTCCATCGGCGAAGGCGCCGGCATGGTATTGCTGGAGCGCCAGCCGCGTAAAGGCACCCATGATGCCATTGCGCTGCTCGGCACCGGCGAGAGCAGTGATGCCTACCACATGTCGACGCCACATCCAGAAGGACTCGGCGCGCGCAAGGCGATGGAACAGGCGCTGGCGAGCGCAGCATTGCCGCCCGAGGCGGTCGACTACATCAACCTGCATGGCACCGGCACGCGCAGCAACGATGCGACCGAAGACAGGGCGGTATGTACTGTTTTTGGCCGCAATACCCCATGCAGTTCCACCAAGGGCTGGACCGGCCATACGCTCGGGGCATGCGGCGCCATCGACGCCATCATCTGCGCGCTGGCCATCGAGCAGGGTTTCATGCCCGGCAGCGTGAACACGCGCGCACTCGATCCGACCATGGGGCTGCACTATTTGCTCGAGAACCAGCGCGCGCCGCTCGACATTGCGCTGAGCAATTCCTTCGGATTCGGCGGCACCAATTGCAGCCTTTTGCTCGGACGGGTTCGCGCGTGAGACTGTTTGTCGAAAGCGTCGCGATCCTCGCGCCGGGACTCGATGGCTGGACTGCCGCCCGGCCGGTACTGGCCGGAGAAAAACCTTACGAATCCGCCCCGCTTGCGCCGCCCGCAACGGATCTGCTTCCCGCCGTCGAGCGCCGGCGCACCGGTTCGATGGTCAAAATGGCTCTGGCAGTCGGACAGGCTGCACTCAATGCCGCGGACCGGCCCGTCGATTCCGTGGCAACTGTGTTCACGTCCTCCGGAGGCGACGGCGATGTCATCAACGATATCTGCATCACGCTCGCCGGGCCCGACCGGCAGGTTTCGCCCACGCGCTTCCACAACTCCGTGCACAACGCGCCGTCGGGCTACTGGGGCATCGCCACGCACTCGCATCACCCGTCGACCAGCCTGTGTGGATACGACTGGAGTTTTGCCATCGGGCTGCTCGAGGCGGCCGTGCAGGTGCAGGTCGACCAGCGCGAAGTCCTGTTGGTTGCATTCGACACGCCTTATCCCTTTCCTCTTGCAGCGGTGCGGCCCCTTGCCCATCCATTCGGCAGCGCGCTGTTGCTGACACGCGACCGTGGAAACCGCGCCTTGGCCGAACTCGAGGTCACGCTGGATGCAGCGGCAATGCCGGTCACGCCAATGAGCAATCCGGCGCTGGAACAATTGCGCCGCGGCAATCCGTCCGCGCGCGCGCTGCCGCTGCTCGCGGCCCTGGCCGGCGCGCAGGCGCATCGAATTGGCGTGGAGCGCGACGCCGGGCAAACGCTTTCGATCGCCGTGCGTCCGTTCTGAACCGACCACGGCAACGCACACGGACAAAAACAAACGCCCGCTACCGCGGGCGTTGTTCGTTTGGGATGCCGGTTTCAGCGGCCGGCGCGAAGGGCAGCGATGCGCTCGTCCAGCGGCGGGTGGGTCATGAACAAGCGCTTGATGCCCCAGCCCTGGCCGCCGGAAATTCCGAACGCCTTGATCTGGTCGGGCAACCTTGAAGGCTCGTGGGCCTGCTTCAACCGCTCCAGGGCGGCGATCATTTTCTCACGGCCCGCCAGGCTGGCACCGCCCGCGTCAGCGCGGAATTCGCGCCGGCGGCTGAACCACCTGACGACGATGCTGGCGAGGATGCCCAGCACCAGTTCGGCGATGATCGAAGTGATCCAGAAGGCCGGGCCGTGGCCGCGCTCGGTCTTGAACACCGTCTTGTCGACAAGGTTGCCGATGATGCGCGACAGGAAAATGACGAAGGTATTGACCACACCCTGGATCAGGGCCAGGGTCACCATGTCGCCGTTGGCGACGTGGCTGACTTCGTGTCCGAGCACGGCCTCCGCTTCGTCCCGCGTCATGTTGTTGAGCAGGCCGGTGCTGACCGCGACCAGCGCGCTGTTCTTGTTCATGCCGGTGGCGAAGGCGTTGACGTCCGGCGCGTTATAGATCGCCACATCGGGCATGCCGATTCCGGCACGCTGCGCCTGGCGCCTTACGGTTTCCACCAACCAGCGTTCGCCCTCATTGGCCGGCGTTTCGATGACCTTCGCGCCGGTCATGAACTTGGCCGACCACTTGGACATCGCCAGCGAGATGAATGCGCCGCCGAAACCAATCACACCGGCGAACACCAGCAACGAAGTCAAGTCGAGCCCACCCGCGGAATTCTGCAGGTAGCGGTCGATGCCCAGCAGCCGCATCGTGATGTTGAGGACGAACAGAACGGCCAGGTTGGTGATCAGGAACAGGACAATGCGTTTGAACACGTAACACCCTTTCTGAATAAAGACACGACTACTTGGATACGCAAACCGGAATCCGGGTTCCGCGGTTTCAACCGCCCGCAGCGAACCCCTCAAGCTCAGCGGAAAGCATAAGCCATTGCTCTTCCGCTTTCTGTAACTTTGCCGTTACATCGGCCTGCTCCAGCAGGCAGCGCTTCAGATCCTCCTTGCGCCCGTCGCCGTACATATCTGGGGCCGCCAGAAGCTTTTCAAGTCTCTGCCGTTCAGCGGTCAGTTTCTCGATTTCCCTTTCCGCCGACCCGACCCGCGTCTCCAGGGGCTTGCGCTGCACGAAGCGCCGGTTGCGTTCCTCGGCTTCCAGCCTTTTCTGCTCCTTGCGGCTGACTGCCGGCACCTCGGCGGCGACCGCCTCCGCCGGCACTCCCGACCGCAGGCGTCTGGCATAGTCATCGAGGTCGCCATCGAACTCCGAAACCGCGCCGCCTTCCACCAGCCACAGTTCGTCGGCCGTGGCACGTAGCAGGCTGCGATCGTGGGAAACCAGCACCAGCGCGCCTTCGTAATCCTGCAAACCGAGCGTCAGCGCGTGGCGCATTTCGAGGTCGAGGTGATTGGTCGGCTCGTCGAGCAGCAGCAGGTTCGGACGCTGCCAGACGATCAGCGCCAGCGCGAGCCGCGATTTCTCGCCGCCCGACATCGGTCCCACGGCTTCCGTGGCCTGGTCGCCATGGAAATTGAATCCGCCGAGAAAATCACGCAGTTCCTGTTCGCGCGTCCGCGGCGACAGCCGGGTCACGTGCCAGAGCGCGCTGTGCTCGGGACGCAATTGTTCCAGTTGATGCTGCGCGAAATAGCCGATCCGCATGCCCCTGCCTTCGACTCGTTCACCGCGCTGCGGCGGCAATTCGCCGGCCAGCAGTTTCATCATCGTCGACTTGCCGGCGCCGTTGCGGCCGAGCAGGCCGAGACGGGTGCCCGCCCGCAGCGTCATGCGGATGCCGCCGAGGATTTTCACGTCACCGTAGCCGGCATCCACCCCGTCCAGGCTGAGCACGGGATCGGGCTGCACGGCAGGCTGGCGGAATGTGAACTCGAACGGCGTGTCCACATGGGCAGCGGCGATTTTTTCCATGCGCGACAGTGCCTTCATGCGGCTTTGGGCCTGGCGCGCCTTTGACGCCTTGGCCTTGAAGCGGTCGATGAAAGATTGCAGGTGGGCGGCCTCGCGCTGCTGCTTCAGGTAAGTGGCCTGCTGCTGCGCCAACTGTGCCGCGCGCTGGGTCTCGAAGGCGGAGTAGTTTCCGGGAAACAGGCGCAGGCGCTGGTTCTCGATGTGGCAGATGGCGTCGGCGACCGCGTCGAGAAAATCGCGGTCGTGCGAAATCATGAGCAGCGTGCCGGGATAGCCGGTAAGCCACTGTTCAAGCCAGACGATGGCGTCAAGGTCGAGGTGGTTGGTAGGTTCGTCGAGCAGGAGCACGTCGGAGCGGCACATGAGCGCGCGCGCAAGATTCAGCCGCACGCGCCAGCCGCCGGAGAACTCCGCGACCGGCTTCGCGATCTCGATGTCGTCGAAGCCCAGGCCGTGCATCAGTTGCGCCGCCCGCGCGTTCGCCGAGTAGGCACCGATGCGGTGCAGGTCCTCGTGCACCTCCGCCATCCGCGTGCCGTCGTGGCTGTCCTCGGCCGCCCGCAACGCAGCTTCCATCTGGCGCAGTTCCGCGTCGCCATCCAGAACGTATTCGATCGCGGCCTGGCCGGTGGAAGGGGATTCCTGGGCGACGTGGGCGACGATCAGCCCGGGCTGGATCTCGAACTCGCCGGCGTCCTGGTGCAACTCGCCGAGGAGAAGCGCGAACAGGCTCGATTTTCCGCTGCCGTTGGCGCCGGTGACGCCGATCTTCTGCCCGCGGTTGAAGGTGAGGCTGGCTTGCTCGAACAGGACTTTGACGCCGCGCCGGAGCTGCAGGTCGCGCAGCAGGATCATGTCTTACGCACTGATGAGGCGGAGATTACTGAGGAAAGGTTACTGAAGAAAATGGGGTGGCTGATGGGACTCGAACCCACGACAACTGGAATCACAATCCAGGACTCTACCGACTGAGCTACAGCCACCACGGAAAATCTGCTGACCAGGGCTCTGGCGTGCCCGACAGGAATCGAACCTGTAACCCCCAGCTTAGAAGGCTGGTGCTCTATCCGGTTGAGCTACGGGCACGACTCTTAACCGGGCACACTTCGCTTTTCTGGTCGGGGTGGAGAGATTCGAACTCCCGACATCCTGCTCCCAAAGCAGGCACGCTACCAGGCTGCGTTACACCCCGGAAGGGTCGGAACTATACCGATCAGAGGTTTAAAGGTCAATTTGAAGGCGCTTCGGGACGCTCCCGGCGGCGGCGACGGAACCTATGCTTGCACCTGACTGCTATTTCTGCTATTAAAGCGGCTTTTTTCGGACCGGGAATACCCTTAAAATGGCAATGGCCTCCGAGTTTCAGACGAATTTCAAGCCTTACGTCCCCAAAAAGGGCGAGGCTTACATGAGCTCCAAGCAGCTTGAGCATTTCAAGAAAATCCTCAACCAGTTGAAGACCGAGCTGTCGCAGGACATCGATCGCACGGTGCATACCATGCAGGATGAGGCCACCGTGTTCGCCGATCCGAATGATCGCGCGAGCCAGGAATCCGACATCGCGCTGGAGTTGCGGAACCGCGACCGCGAACGCAAGCTGATCAAGAAATGCGAGGAAACCATCGTCAAGATCGACGCGGGCGAATACGGTTATTGCGAGAGCTGCGGCGTCGAAATCGGCTTGAAGCGCCTGGAAGCCCGGCCCACCGCGACACTCTGCATCGATTGCAAGACACTCGACGAGCTGCGCGAGCGGCAAGTCGCCAAGTAGCAACAAATACCACTATCCGAAACACGTCAACGCCCTGCGGCTGCGGGGCGTTTTCGTTTTGATTGCGTAGCGCCTCTAGGCGACTGTCATGCTCCGTGCCGGACGGAACTTTGCAGCCGCACTCAGGACAAATGAATGTAGCGGCCAAAAGACCGTCCCTTGATGAACAACGGAAAATCGAGATGAAAATGTTTGAAAAAATCCAGAACCCGCGTGAAATCCGCGTGCGGCTCGGCATGAACCAGCAGGAATTCTGGGGGCGCATCGGTGTCACCCAAAGCGGCGGATCCCGCTACGAGAGCGGCCGCAACATGCCCAAACCCGTGCGCGAGCTGCTTCGGGTGGTCCACCTCGACCAGATCGACCTGAAGAAGCTCAACCGCAACGACGTAGCCGTCCTGTCGTATCTGAAGGCTTCCGAGCCGGCACTCTATCGCCGCCTGCGGACCGAGGCCTCCAGCCACCGCCAGACGACCCGCCGCGGCCTCCGCTGACAGGTCGGGCTGGACGATCCGGGCGGCGCCCTTGGCGTCACCGGATTTCCGTTGCGACTCCTGGTGACGCCTTAAGGCGTCACCCTGACCTCCAGCCCGAGCATGCGGATACGGGCCGCGAAGGACTCCAGCCAACCTGCAGGCAGCGCCTGCAGGTGCCCCGCTTCCGGCTGAAACGACGGCCGCGCCAGGCTGTATAGCAACACTCCCTCAAGCCTTACCCCTGCGGCAAGCCGCTCGCCAAGCAAATCCAGGTAGGCAAGCAGTTCGGATTCCCCAGGTGGCGCGCCGTCCCAGGCAAACATGCACGTCTGGACCCAGGTCGGACAGAGTCCTGCCGCGGCCTGCAGATTCGCCCTGACCCGCTCCAGGCCGGCTCGTGAATTGTTGACCTTGCGCATCCCCGCGCCCGGGGCACGGTCGATCTTGAACCAGACCTCGCCTTGCAGCGCCCGCAAACCCGCCACGCCAGCCTGGACCGAAGCACGATGCATCAGGCTGCCGTTGGTAATCAGAACCGTCTTTACCGCATCGGGCACGCCCGCTTCCCGGCGCACCTGGCCGATCAGATCCACCACCTGCCCGAACTCCCCGGCGCTGGTAGGCTCCCCGTTTCCCGACAGCGCGATGTCGTTGAGGCGGCGCGCCCCCGGGGCAACACGCTGCTCCAGAAAATCGCCATGCAGGACATCGTCGAGGAAGCCCTTCAACTCCGACCGTAGCCTGGGAAGGTCGATGGCAGGCGGGGCGCCTCGCGTGAGATCCGGCACCTGGCAGTAGACGCAGCGCCAGTTGCAGGCGTTGTTGACGTTCAGGTTCACGCCGATGGAAACCCCGCCGGCCCGCCTTGAGACCACCGGATAGACATAAAGCAATCCCGCCCCGCGTCGATCGTGATCAGCGGCCGTGAGCCGTGCCTTATCGGCTTCCGGGCGTATTTTCTTTGTTAAATCCTGCATTTAGTGATCAGCCTGATCATCAATTAACGGAATATCGGGGCATTCGCTGCATTATCGAGACTTTACTATCGAGACTGTACTGTCGAGACTGTACTGTCGAGACTGTACTGTCGAGACTGTACTGTCGAGACCCGGCGCCGGCGCCGGCAAGCCGGAGACCGCCGTCATTCCCGCAGCATCGCACGCGTGTGGCAGCCAGGGGATCATGATATTCACTACAGACAAACAACAATTTTCTTCTGGGTGCGGATGACGGATCTGTCCGACAGTCCCTGAGGCTGGGGATAAGCACGGGGCGCCATTCAAGCTTCAAAAAGAAACTGTCATGAGGAAAGCATTGGTCACATCGGCAATATTGGCTGAACTGCTCGGGCTGGGAGCAGCCTCCGCCTTTGGCGCAGGCGAGGAAGTCCAGGGCATGAAGGTCAACAAGGGCACCGGCGCCGCTGGCGACGGCAACAGCGTCGCGATGAAGGGCAGTCCCCTGCGCGGCCAGGCCATCAAGGTGGGCGAACCCTTGCCTTCGGCGATGGTGACAGGTGGCGATCTGGGTCCGGTCGACATTGCAACCGGAACCGGGAAGGTGCGCATCATCAGTGCGGTGCCTTCGGTCGATACCCCGACCTGTGAGGCGCAAACCCACGAATTGAGCGAGAAGAATCGCAAGCTCGCCAAACAAGTGGATAGGGTGACCATCAGCATGGACCTGCCGTTCGCGCAGCAGCGTTTTGCCAAGAAAGCGAAGATCAAGAACGTGACCTTCTAGTCCGACTACAAGACCGGGGAATTCGGATTGAACAACGGCCTGCTGATCGATCCCCTGCACCTGCTGGCACGCGCGGTGATTGTCACCGACAAAGAACAACATCGTGCGCTACGTCCAGATCGTTCCGGAAGTGACGGAGCTGCCCGACATGGCCGCCGCGATGGAAGTGGCGAAGAGCCTGTTATAAATCTCTGCGCGCTGAGCTGAAAATTATAAAGCCCCGCCTGTTGCGGGGCTTTTTCCATCACTCACGACTCCAATGTGGCGGAGGGCGAGGGTCAAGACGCGAGTATCGCGAGCTTCTTCAGGCGCTCGCTAACCGGCCTCCGGCCGCGTTAAGTGCGACAGCACGGCGAGGCGCCAATCGAACCCCCGATGGTTTTGGCGGAAGGGGTGGGATTCGAACCCACGAGAGACTTTCGTCTCTGCCGGTTTTCAAGACCGGTGCATTTAACCACTCTGCCACCCTTCCCAAATTCCGCCTGATTTAGCTCCGACATAACCTGGTGGTTAGTCTGCGCAAGCGCCGGCTCCGCAGGCGCCAAGTCAGGTGCATTCAACCGCTCTGCCAACCCTCCGCTGCTACTCTCTGCCGGTTTTAGCTCCGACGTAACCGGAAGGTTAGTCTTCGCAAGCGCCGGCTTCGCAGGCGCCAAGACCGGTGCATTTAACCACTCTGCCACCCTTCTTATCGCCTATTGCGCCAGATTCAGCTCCGACCCGACCCTTGAAACCGCCGAATCCGCACATAGTTTACATGTTGGGGCTAGACGGAGGCCGGGCGCGCCATGAACGGTCGAAAGCGCACGAAAACAAGAGCAAGAAAATGATCGCCGCATAGCGACGGCGCCAGCGACAATCATTGAAACTTTACGCTCCGGCGCGTACTCTTAGCATCGTAACTTTCCCATTCAGGAGGCTGTAACAATATGCAACCGGAAATCCAGTACGGCGCACCTTCAGGACAACTGGCGCTCGCCCAGAACAAGGTTCTGCGCAACACCTATCTGCTGCTTGCGCTCACGATGGTTCCGACGGTGATCGGCGCGATGGTCGGCATGGCCACCGGCGGAATCATCATGCAGCACCCGATCATCGGTTCCCTGGTCATGATCGCGGCGATCATCGGCATTCAGTACGCCATCGCGGCAAATCGCAACAGCGGGCTTGGTGTTGTTCTGCTGCTGACGATGACGTTCATCCTCGGCTGGTGGCTGGGTCCGCTGCTCAACGCCGCCCTGTCGCTTCGCAACGGACCGCAGTTGATCGGCATAGCGGCTGTCGGCACCGGCGGCATCCTGGCGGTCATGAGCGTGATCGCAACGACTACGAAACGAGATTTCAGCTTCATGGGCAAGTTCCTGTTCGTCGGCATGATCGTGCTGCTGCTTGCCATGCTGGCCAACATGTTCTTCCAGATCCCGGCGCTGGCGCTGACGATTTCCGCCCTGGTTGTGGTGGTTTTCTCGCTGTTCCTGCTGCATGACGTCAGCCGCATCGTGACCGGCGGCGAGACCAACTACATCATGGCGGCGACGGGTGTGTACTTGAGCCTGTTCAACATTTTCTCGAGCCTGTTGCACCTGCTGATGGCTTTCTCGGGCGAGCGCGACTGAGCGCACCCGGCATCAGCACAAAAAAGGGCGGCTTCGGCCGCCCTTTTTCTTTTCCGGTTTCAGTCAGCGCTCGAAGACAGCAATGGATTCAACGTGGGAGGTATGGGGAAACATGTTGACCACGCCCGCCGCGGTCAGCCGGTAGCCGCCGGTGTTCACCAGCACGTTGGCATCACGCGCCAGGGTTGCCGGGCTGCATGAGACATAGACGATGCGTGACGGCGGCGACTCGCACAAGGCCTTGACCAGTTCCATTGCGCCGTCCCGCGGCGGATCTATCAGGACGCGATCGAAATAGCCAAACGCCTTCCAGTCCGCCGGCGTGACCTCGAAAAGGTTGCGGTCGATGAATTCGCAGCGGTCGCCCAGGCCGTTGGACTGCGCGTTCTCCCGCGCACGCCGGACCAGCGCCGCGTTGCCCTCGACGCCAAGGACTGCCGCGCCGCAGGACGCGAGCGCCAGCGAGAAATTTCCCAGGCCACAGAAGAAGTCGCCGACACGCTCGCCCGGCCGGGGATCGAGCAGGGTCACCGCGCGCCTGACCAGCACCCGGTTGATGTCGTGGTTGACCTGCGTGAAATCGGTAGGCCTGAAGGGAAACACCAGGCCGTAGTCCGGGATCCGGTACTGCAGCGCGGGCGCATCGAGCGGATGGAAGGGCAGCGCCGTTTCCGGACCTTTGGTCTGCATAAAAATCTGCACGCCGTGGGTGTCGGCGAAACGCCGCACCACATCGCCATCCGCCTCCGTGAGCGGCTCCAGGATGCGGAATACGAGGACATCGACGGCATCGCCGATCGCCAGTTCCACCTGCGGCATGCGTTCGCGTATCGACAGCGCCGACACCAGTTCACGCAACGGCAGCAGCAGCGCGGAGATGCGCTTCGGCAGCACTTCACAACTGCGCATGTCGGCGATGAAACTGCTGCGCCGTTCGTGGAAACCGACCAGCGTCTCCCCCTTCTTCACGACGTAACGGGAGGACAGCCGCGCGCGATAGCGGTAGCCCCAGTCCGGCCCGCGGATCGGCGCCAGCATGGTTTCCGGACGCACCTGGCCGATGCGGGCGAGGTTGTCTTCGAGGATGCGCTGCTTTGCTGCGACCTGGGCACGCGGATCAAGGTGCTGCATGCTGCAGCCCCCACACGTGCCGAAGTGCGGGCAGCGCGGTGTCACCCGTGACGACGATGCGCGCACGATGCGGGTTGCATCCGCGAGCTCGAAACTCGGCTTGCGGCGATACGAAACGAATTCCACCCGTTCGCCCGGCAGCGCGCCTTCGATGAAAATCACTTTCCCGTCGACATGCGCAACCCCGCGACCTTCCTGATCCAGGGACTCGACCTCCGCCGGCCGGCCCACCGCTTCAATTGTCACCCGGCATTTCCAGGCGGGGATTTCCAGCCGGCCAGAAACTCGCGCCAGTGCGCGTCCGGGGATTTCGACATGGTGCCACGCACCAGCTCGCATTCGCGCTGGTATTGCGCCTCGTCGAGCGCACCGCGCACCAGTTGGAAGCGCTGGTACAGCAAGTAGGTGTTGGCGACGTCGGTTTCGCAATAGTTGCGGATCGCCGTGATTTGCCCGGCCTGATAGGCGTCCCAGACTTTCGACCCATCCATGCCGAGCTTGCCCGGCAGTCCGGTCAGTTGTGCGAGCTGGTCCAGCGGCGCATTGCCGCGCCCCTGGTACATCGCCAGCAGGTCCATCAGGTCAAGGTGGCGCGCGTGGTAGCGGCTGATGTAGTTGTTCCACTTGAAGTCGCGATCGTCCTCACCCTGATCCCAGAAGCGCGCCGCGCGCACGCCATGAATCAGGGCGCGGTAGTTCAGCACCGGCAGATCGAAGCCGCTGCCGTTCCAGGAAACGATTTGCGGCGTGTACTTTTCAATGCCGTCGTAGAAGCGCTGCACCAGTACACGCTCCGGCTCGTCGGGCTCGCCCAGCGACCAGACGCGAAAACTGTCGCCGTCGCGCAATGCGCAGGAGATCGCGACGACGCGATGCAGATGCAAGGGCAGGAAGTCGCTGCCGGTGAGCTCGCGCCGCCGGTCGAAGGCCGCCTGGGCGATCTGCGCCGCAGTCGCTTCGGGTGCATGGTCGTTGAGCTTGCGCAAACCCTCGACGTCCGGGATGGTTTCTATGTCGAATACGAGGATCGGGGTCATCGAGGCGGTTGATTCCGGTCGGAATCCTGTGAATTGAGGCAGCCCGTCAGGATACCGGAAACGGGCTGCCGTCTTCCATCGGTGGCCCTGTCCGGCCAGCTTGCGGCGCAGCAGCACGGACGGCGGACCGGGGCGGAATTTCCGATGATAGACTGGTGTCAAAACGTGAACCTGATACGAGGAGGAGAACTCGTGGGATCGTCGGCCAGCCTTGAAGCAGTTCTGCAGGAGTTCCCGGCTCACGTCAGGAACCGCCGGTTGCGCGAATGGGTGGCCGAAGTCTCGGCGCTCACACGCCCGCATCGCATTCACTGGTGCGACGGCTCCCAGGCCGAATACGACGCGCTGTGCGCCGGACTCGTGGCTGGCGGCACGCTGCGTCGCCTCAATCCGGTCAAACGACCCGATAGCTATCTCGCCCTTTCCGACCCTTCCGATGTCGCCAGGGTGGAAGACCGTACGTTCATCTGCAGCCGGGACCAGGGCGATGCCGGTCCCACCAACAACTGGATGGATCCCGTCGCCATGAAGCACAAGCTGCGGGCACTGTTTGCCGGCAGCATGGCGGGCCGCACGCTCTACGTGGTGCCTTTCTCCATGGGACCGATCGGCTCGCCGCTATCGCTTATCGGCGTGCAACTGACCGATTCCGCGTATGTCGCCGTCAGCATGCGCATCATGGCGCGCATGGGCCGGGCCGCGCTGGATGCGCTGGGCACGGTGGGCGGCTTCGTTCCCTGCCTGCATTCCGTCGGCATGCCGCTCGCCGCCGGACAAAAGGACGTGCCCTGGCCCTGCAACCGGGAACACAAGTACATCGTGCACTTCCCGGAGGAACAGGCGATCTGGTCCTTCGGCAGCGGCTACGGCGGCAACGCGCTGCTGGGCAAGAAATGTCTCGCCCTGCGCATCGCCTCCAGCATCGGGCGCAAGGACGGCTGGATGGCGGAGCACATGCTGATCCTGGGCGTGGAATCGCCCAAGGGAGAAAAGACCTACGTCGCCGCCGCCTTTCCCAGCGCCTGCGGCAAGACCAATTTCGCGATGATGATTCCGCCAGCGGCCTTCAAGGGATGGAAAGTCACCACCGTGGGGGACGATATTGCCTGGATCAAGCCGGGACCGGATGGCACGCTTCGCGCAATCAATCCCGAATACGGCTTTTTCGGCGTTGCGCCGGGCACGTCGCAAAAATCGAATCCCAACGCAATGGCAACGTTGCGGGCCAATTGCATATTTACCAACGTCGCCGAAACGCCGGACGGCGACGTCTGGTGGGAAGGCATGACCGACGAAGCACCGCCGCAACTTACCGACTGGCAGGGCCAACCCTGGACGCCGGCATCCGCACGCAAGGCCGCGCATCCGAACGCGCGCTTCACCGTACCCGCATCGCAATGCCCCTCGATCGACGCGGACTGGGAGAATCCGGACGGCGTGCCGATTTCGGCTTTCATATTCGGCGGACGCCGCAGCGAGACGATTCCCCTGGTGACGGAAAGCAGATCGTGGAGCGACGGGGTCTACGCGGCTGCGACGCTGGGTTCGGAAACCACGGCCGCCGCAACGGCGAAGGTCGGCGAGGTGCGGCGCGATCCGATGGCCATGCTGCCGTTCTGCGGCTATCACATGGGCGACTACTTCGGGCATTGGCTGCGCATGGGCAGCGCCATGAGACAGCCGCCCCGCATCTTCTGCGTCAACTGGTTCCGCAAGGACGCGAAGGGCCGCTTTCTGTGGCCGGGCTACGGCGAGAACATGCGCGTGCTCAAGTGGATCGTGGATCGCTGCCAGGGCCGCACCGGCGCAGCGGAAAGCCCGCTGGGCTGGGTGCCGCGGCGCGACGATCTCGAATGGAACGGACTCGACCTGCCGCAGGCGAGCTTCAGCGAGCTCATGTCGCTGGACCGCGATGCGTGGCTGGACGAGCTGGAACTGCATCAGGAATTGTTCGCCCGGCTCGAGGATCGCCTGCCGGAAGAACTCGGCCGCCGGCGCGACGATCTTGCTGAACGCCTCGGGCGAGCGCCCGGGCGCTGGACGGCAAACTGATTAATTCAGTTGAACCTGCCTTTGCAGTAGCTATTCCGAAGGGAACACGCCCGTCGAAAGATAGCGGTCGCCGCGATCGCAAGCTATGGTGACGATCGTGGCATTCTTCACTTTCGCCGAAACCTGAAGCGCCGCCCACAGGGCGCCGCCGGAAGAAATGCCGGCGAATATGCCTTCCTCCTTCGCCAGCCTGCGCGCCATTTCCTCCGCGTCGGCCTGCGCGATCTCCACCACCTGATCCACCCGATTGCGGTCGAAAATTCTCGGCAGATAGGCTTCGGGCCATTTGCGGATGCCGGGGATTTGCGATCCGTCGGTGGGCTGGCAGCCGACAATCTGGATGGCCGGGTTCTTCTCCTTGAAGAAGCGCGAGCAACCCATGATGGTGCCGGTGGTGCCCATGCTGCTGACGAAATGCGTGATCTGGCCGCTGGTATCGCGCCAGATTTCCGCAGCCGTGCCCTCGTAGTGGGACAGCGGATTGTCTGGGTTGGCAAACTGGTCGAGGATCAACCCCTCGCCCCGCGCCTGCATTTCCGAGGCGATGTCCCGCGCCTTTTCCATGCCGCCCTGTTTCGGGGTCAGCACGAACTTCGCGCCGAACGCCGCCATGCTCTGGCGCCGCTCCACGGAGAGGTGCTCGGGCATCACCAGGATCATCCGGTAGCCCCGCATAGCGGCGACCATCGCCAGGGCGATCCCGGTATTACCGCTGGTCGCCTCGATGAGCGTATCGCCCGGCCTGATCTGGCCACGCTCCTCCGCGCGCCGGATCATCGAAAGCGCGGGTCTGTCTTTTACCGAACCGGCAGGATTGTTGCCCTCCAGTTTTGCCAGGATGACATTGCTCGTGTCGCCCGGAATGCGCTTCAGGCGCACCAGCGGGGTATCGCCCACGAAATCATCGAGGGTTTTATAGGCGTTAACGGGATTGCGATCCATCAGGCATCATACTCGCCGTGTCAGGCGGCGGGTTCAGCGCCCCCCAGTCTCGATCAGCCATTCGACATAGCGCGCGACACCCGTCTGCACGTTGAAGAACGGCGCGTCGTAGCCCGTGCTGCGCAACTCCGCCAGGTCGGCCTCCGTGAAACTCTGGTACTTGCTTTTCAGGCCCGCGTGAAAGGGGACGTACTCGATGACGCCCTGCCGGGTCAGGTCGGCCAGTGACAGCGGGTTCTCCCCGGCTTTGGCGCGCAGGGCATTGACCGTGGCAACCGCGACATCGTTGAAGGTTTGCGACGCACCGGTTCCGCAATTGAATATGCCGGTTTTCTTCGGATTGTCGAGGAAATACAGATTGACCTTCACTGCATCCTCGACGGAAATAAAATCGCGCCGCTGCTCGCCGGCCGCATAAGTTCCACTTCCTTCGAACAGTTTCACTTTCCCGGTCTCGCGATACTGGTTGAAGCAGTGGAACGCGACGGAAGCCATGCGCTCCTTGTGCTCTTCACGCGGTCCGTACACGTTGAAATAGCGCAGCCCCACCACCTGCGCGGTATTCTCGTCCCAACGGCGGCGCACCACCTGGTCGAACAGGAACTTCGAGTATCCGTAGACGTTCAGCGGATGTTCGTTCTCCCTGCCTTCCTTGAACACCGGTCCGGCGCCATACACGGCCGCGGACGATGCATAGATCAGGGGCACCGACTCGGCCTGGCAGTAGGCCAGCAGGTCCGCCGAGTAACGGTAGTTATTCTCCATCATGTAGCGGCCGTCGGTATGCATGGTGTCCGAGCAGGCGCCCTGATGCAGGATCGCCGCCAGGTCTCCATCGAAGGAACCGGCATCCAGCGCGGCGCGGAAATGTCCCTTGTCGAGGTAGTCGGCGATATCGCAATCCGCGAGATTGCGGAACTTGTCGGCGCGGCTGAGATTGTCAACCGCAAGGATGCTGGTCTCTCCACGCTCGTTCAGCGCCTTGACGATGTTCGAGCCGATAAACCCGGCCGCGCCGGTGACGACGATATACATGGTCGATCCGTTCAGGAAAACAGTTCTTCGAAATGAACGACTGCGGTGCCCAGCTTGCCGACCACGATGCCCGCGGCCTTGTTCGCCAAATGCACGGCGTCGGGGAAATCGCCTCCGGCGGCCAGCATCACGCCGAGGATGGCAATCACGGTGTCTCCCGCGCCGCTGACATCGTACACTTCGCGCGCCACCGCCGGCACGTGCAGCCGGTCGCCCTCGCGGTAAAGCGTCATGCCCTCTTCGCTGCGCGTCACCAGCAGCGCCTGCACGCCGAGGTCCTCGCGCAATTTCTGCGCCCGCGCCGTCAGGTCGTCCTCGTCCTTCCAGCGTCCTGCCACTTCGCGAAACTCCGCGCGGTTAGGCGTTAGCACCGTCGCCCCGCGATAACGGGCATAGTCGTCGCCCTTGGGATCCACGAGCACAGGCTTGCCGGCGGCACGCGCCAGCCCGATCATGCGTTCGATGTGCTTGAGGCCGCCCTTGCCATAATCCGACAGGATGACGGCGTCGGTTTCCGGCAGCCGCGCTTCGAAATCCGCGAGCTTGGCGGCCAGCACTTCGTGACCGGGCTCGGTTTCGAAATCGACGCGCAACAACTGCTGCTGGCGACCGATCACGCGCAATTTGATGGTGGTCGCCAGGCCGGGATCCCGATGCAACTGCCCGGCTATCGAATCGGCTTCGAGCAGGCGCTGAATGCAATCGGCCGCCTCATCCTGCCCGACTACCGACAATAGCGCGGCCTTCGCGCCGATCGCGGCGATGTTGCGCGCCACATTGGCCGCGCCTCCCAGGCGCTCCTCGGTGCGCCCCACCTTGACGACCGGCACCGGCGCTTCCGGAGATATCCGGTTCACCTCTCCGAACCAGTAGCGGTCGAGCATGACGTCGCCGACCACCAGCACCCGCGCCTTGTTCAGGGTTTGCGGTTTTATCTGCATCTGCCCGTTAATTGTCACTCGTTATGGTCGAATACCCTGGCGAAACCCGGAGTACCCTTTTAGACCGGTTATGGCAACGCCGGTATCCCCTTGTGGGAATACCCGCAAGGGTGCGCAGTCTGGTGTTCACCGTTTACTGTTCACTGTTCACCGTTTACTGTTCGCTGATCTTAAGGCCTGCCGACCGAAAAATACTCGATTCCGGTACTGCGCATCAACGCGGGATCGTAAAGGTTGCGGCCGTCGAAGACCACCGGGGTCTTCAGGCGCTTCTTCATGTCGTCAAAATCGGGACTGCGGAATTCCTTCCATTCGGTGACGATGATCAGCGCATCCGCGCCGTCCAGCGCTGCCGTGGTGGAGGACGCAAAGCGGACACCGGATTCTTTCGCGTAGAGACGCCCGGCCTCCTCCATCGCGACCGGATCGTAGACGTTGACGGTTGCTCCGCGCGACAACAGGCCGCTTATGACGACACGGCTCGGCGCTTCGCGCATGTCGTCGGTATTGGGCTTGAACGACAGCCCCCAGATCGCGAAGGTCCGCCCGTCCAGGTGTTCACCGAAACGGATGCGCACCTTCTCCAGGATGCGCTGCTTCTGGGTGCGATTCACCTTTTCCACGGCATCGAGGATGGTAAGTTGCATGCCGTACTCGCCGGCGGTGTGCTGCAGCGCCTGGATGTCCTTGGGAAAACAGGAACCGCCGTAGCCGACGCCAGCATAGAGGAAGTGATAACCGATACGCTGGTCCGATCCGATGCCATTGCGCACCGCCTCGACATTGGCACCCAGTTTTTCCGCCAGGTTGGCGAGTTCGTTCATGAACGAAATCCGCGTCGCAAGCATGGCATTGGCGGCGTACTTGGTCAGTTCCGCCGAGCGCAGGTCCATGACCAGCATGCGGTCGTGGTTGCGCAGGAGCGGGTTATAAAGCTGGCGCATGACCTGCGTGGCGCGTTCGTCGGCACTGCCCACGACGATGCGGTCGGGACGCATGAAATCGTTGACCGCGGCCCCTTCCTTGAGAAACTCGGGATTGGATACCACGCCGACAGACAGGCTGGTGCCGCGGCGCTTCAGTTCCTCTTCGATGACGGCCTGCACCCGCTCGGCGGTACCCACCGGCACCGTGGATTTGTCGACTACGACCCGATATTCATTCATGTAGCGGCCGATGTTGCGCGCTGCCGAGAGCACATGGCGCATGTCGGCCGAGCCATCCTGGTCGGCGGGCGTGCCCACCGCGATGAACTGGACCTCGCCGTGCGCCACGCTTTCCTCGACGTTCGTGGTGAAACGCAGCCGCCCCGCGGCCGCATTGTGCCTGACCAGTTGTTCGAGCCCCGGCTCGTAGATCGGGATTCCCCCGGCATTCAGGATTGCGACCTTTTTCTCGTCGAGATCGAGGCACAGCACATCGTTGCCGAGATCGGCGAAACACGCTCCGGATACGAGACCGACGTAACCGGTGCCGATGATTGTGATTTTCACTTGTTGTTCTCCAAAGCAGCGAGTTCCGAATTGATACGAAACAGGACTTGCAGCGGCTCCGCTGCTTTCGTGACCGGGCGGCCGATGACCAGATAGCTCGCCCCGGACTGCAGCGCCAGGACCGGTGTCATCACCCGTTTCTGGTCGCCGGCCGCGTCCTCGGCCAGGCGTATGCCGGGTGTGACCCGCAGAAATGCTTCGCCGAAGCGTTCGCGGATCTGCCCGGCTTCGTGCGCTGAACAGACCACGCCATCGAGGCCGCTGTCGCGCGCAAGTCCCGCCAGCCGCATGGCCGCGTCGAGCGGAGTGGCGTCGATACCGACTTCGCGCAGGTCCGCTTGCGCCATGCTCGTCAGCACGGTCACCGCGATCAGGTGCGGGCGATGCCCCCCGGACTCAATGGCTTCGCGCGCCGCCTGCAGCATCGCCCTGCCTCCCAGTGCATGGACGTTGAGCATCCAGACACCGAGCCGGGCTGCGGCCTTGCAGGCCTGCGCCACCGTGTTGGGAATGTCATGGAATTTCAGGTCCAGGAAAACATCGAAGCCGCGCTGCGTCAGGATTTCGACGAAAGCGGGCCCCGCCGCAGTGAACAATTCCTTGCCCACCTTGAGGCGGCAGGCTTGCGGACTGAGTCTTTGCACCAGGGCCAACGCGGATTTCGCCTCGGCGAAGTCGAGCGCAACCACGACGAGCGGGCCTGTCAGCGCCGCCACTGCCGTCATGCCGGCTCCCGTTCTTCCGACCGGCGCGGCGGATAGGTCTCCCAGCCATTGCAGGCGGGACAGTGCCAGTAAAACTGCCGGGCCTTGAAGCCGCAGGTATCGCAACGATAAAGGGCCAGGCTGCGGGTGTGCTGGTGCACCAGGTTCTTGATCAGTTGCAGGTCATGGCGGCGCTCCGCGGGCGCTTCCAGCAACTGGGCCTCGAGCAGCTTGTCCAGCCCCAGAAGCGTGGGGTTGCGCGCGAGTTCGTCGCGAACCAGTCGGTAGGCCGCCTCCGGGCCGCTGATGTCGAGCTCTCCCTGGAATATCACGTTCAGCAGGTCCAGTGATGGATGGGTGGCCAGATAACCACGCAGCAGGTGCAGGCCCTCGGCGGCCTTGTTGAGGCTGCCGTAGGCGGCGAGCAGCTTTTCGGCCACCAGGGCAATATAGCCCGGATTCTGGCTCTCGATGCTTTTCCACGCTTCGATCGCCGCTTCCGTACTTCCCTGCGCCAGCTCGATGTCGCCATACAGCATGTTGGCCCGGGTGCAGCGCCGGTTCACCACCAGCGCTTCGCGCAGGAAGTCCCGGGCGGCGCCCCAGCGCGAATTGCTCATTTCACCGAGGGCGAGTTCGCAGTAGAAATTTGCGATGTCCTTTGCGCTCGACTCGCCGGTGACGGCATCCATCTTGCGCGAGGTCTCGATCGCCTTGTACCAGTCCTTCTCCTGCTCGTAGATCTCCAGCAGGAACTTGAATCCCTGTTGTTCGTATTGCGTGCCCTGCAGCCTGCCGAACAGTTCCTCGGCGCGGTCCAGCAATCCCGCCTTCAGGTAGTCCTGCGCCAGTTCATAGAGCGCAACCAGCTTCTGCTCGGGCGCGAGATCCGTACGGCCTAGCAGGTTTTCATGCATGCGGATGGCACGCTCGACCTCGCCGCGCCGGCGGAACAGGCTGCCCAGCGCGAAGTGCAGTTCGACCGTTTGCGGATCGACCTTGACGACCTCGATGAAGGCTTCAATCGCCTTGTCAGTCTGCTCGTTGAGGAGGAAGTTGAGGCCCTTGAAATACGACAGGGGCAGCGCGCGCGATTCGGACATAAGCTGCTTGATGTCTACCCGCGCGGCCATCCAGCCCAGCGCGAAGAACAGCGGAAATCCAAGCAACCACCAGAATTCGAATTCCATTCAGTAGGCCACTCGAGTCAGCGGTTGGAACGGCATGATCTGCTTATCCTGCATCGTCGAGGGTGACGGACTTGCTGCGCAGTTCCCTGCGCAGGTCCAGGACCTCCTGTCGCTGCCGGTAGGCATGGCCCAGGCAGGCCGCCACGCCCGCGGCCGCTCCCGCTGCGAAAAACACCAGCAGGACCAGGGCCAGGGGCGAGTCCCACTGGCTGCCGAGATAAAAACGCACCGTGACGGGACTGGTGTTCTTGAGGGCAAACCCGAACAGGAACAGGAACAGCAGGATCCGCAATGCCCAGGACAGGTAGCGCATCAGCGAGCCCCGTCACGCCGGCATGCGATGCCACCACCGGGCGAAAAAAAGCGGCACGATCTCGCGATGGTGCCGCCAGCAGTTTCTGGCCAGCGCAACGGCACGGCTTATGGACCCTTGACGAAGTCCACGCGCTCGCGCAATTCCTTGCCTGCCTTGAAATGCGGGACGTACTTGGCCGGCACGTGCACCTTGTCGCCGGACTTCGGATTGCGCCCGACTCTCGGAGGTCGGTAGTTCAAACCGAAGCTTCCAAAGCCGCGAATCTCGATGCGATGGCCCTGCACCAGGCTTTTGGCCATGGCGTCCAGGATCATCTTCACCGCGAGTTCGGCGTCGTTCGCAACGAGCTGGGGAAAATGCGCCGCCAGCTTGGCAATCAGCTCCGACTTGGTCATGGCGCTTCCTATTTATTGCGCGGAATTCTTGTTATCCAGTTTGGCCTTGAGCAAGGCCCCCAGGTTCGTCGTGCCAGCGCTGCCGGCACTTTCTGCAGAGTGCTTCTGCAGCGCTTCGGTTTCGTCGGCCGCATCCTTCGCCTTGATCGAAAGATTGATGTTGCGGTTCTTGCGGTCGATATTGATGATCATCGCCGAAACCTTGTCGCCTTCCTTCAAGTGGGTACGTATGTCTTCGACGCGGTCACGCGTGATTTCCGAAGCTCGCAGGTAACCTTCCACGTCTATATCCAATTGCACCACTGCACCCTTGGGATCGATCGCCTTGACCAGGCCTTCGATCACGGCGCCCTTGTCGTGAACGGCGACGAAATTGGTGAACGGATCGCCTTCGAGCTGCTTGATGCCGAGGGAAATGCGTTCGCGCTCGACGTCAATGGAAACCACCATCGCCTCGAGTTCGTCGCCCTTTTTGTAGTTGCGCACCGCTTCCTCGCCGGCAACGCTCCACGACAGGTCGGACAGGTGCACCAGGCCGTCGATGCCGCCGGGCAGGCCGATGAAAATGCCAAAGTCGGTGATGGACTTGATCTGGCCGCGGACCTTGTCGCCCTTCTTGTAATTGGCGGAAAATTCTTCCCAGGGATTCGGCTTGCACTGCTTCATGCCCAGGGAGATACGGCGGCGGTCTTCGTCGATCTCGAGGATCATGACTTCGACTTCATCGCCAAGCTGCACCACGCGCGACGGATGCACGTTCTTGTTGGTCCAGTCCATTTCGGAAACGTGGACCAGGCCTTCGATGCCCTGCTCGATCTCCACGAACGCGCCGTAATCGGTCAGGTTGGAAACCTTGCCGAACAGGCGGGTGCTGGTGGGGTAACGGCGCGACAGGCCCACCCAGGGATCTTCGCCGAGTTGCTTGAGGCCCAGGGAGACGCGGTTCTTTTCCTGGTCGAACTTGAGGATCTTGGCGGTGACTTCGTCACCGACATTGAGGACTTCCGTAGGATGCTTGACCCGCCGCCAGGCCAGGTCCGTGATGTGCAGCAGGCCGTCAATGCCGCCCAGATCGACGAATGCGCCGTAGTCGGTGATGTTCTTGACGATGCCCTTGACGACCGCGCCTTCCTGAAGGCTCGACAGAAGCGCTTCGCGCTCGGCACCCTGGGTCTGCTCCAGCACGGCGCGACGCGACACCACCACGTTGTTGCGCTTGCGGTCGAGCTTGATGACCTTAAAATCGAGATGCTTGCCTTCGTAGGGGTTGGTGTCCTTGACGGGACGGATGTCCACCAGCGAGCCGGGGAGGAAGGCGCGAATGCCGTTGACCATGACGGTCAGGCCGCCCTTCACTTTGCCGTTGACCAGCCCCTGCACCAGGGTGCCCTGCTCCATGGCCTTCTCGAGGTCATGCCACGCGGCAAGGCGCTTGGCCTTCTCGCGGGACAGTCGGGTTTCCCCATACCCGTCTTCGAGTGCTTCGATCGCAACCGTGACGTAATCGCCCGGCTTGACTTCGAGTTCGCCGCGGTCGTTCTTGAATTCGTCCGCAGAAATGAAACTTTCCGACTTCAGGCCGGCATTCACCACCACGAAGTTCTGGTCCACGCGGACCACTTCGGCGGTGATGACTTCGCCTGCGCGCATTTCCTGCCGCGAGAGGCTTTCCTCGAACATGGCGGCGAAATTATTTTCGATGGCGCTGGAGGCGGGGGTTTCGATTTCAGTTTTCATATGGGGAGGTGGGATTTCTAAAAAAAACCGTTGCATATAACGGGTTAGTTGATCAATCCATCAACAGCGAAAACAAACCCTCCGACGGCGTACTGCCGCCAAGGTGCAGGGCTGGTTCTAGCGGGATGGGACTCGAGGCTGCGCCGACTCGAACCATTGGATCACTCGGGAGGTCGTCTCCTCGATTGAAAGTCCAGTAGTATCAAGAACTTGCGCTTCCGCGCTCTTTTGCAGGGGGGCCACGCTGCGAGTGCTATCGCGCTCGTCGCGTTGACGCAATTCCAGCAAAAGGGCTGCAAGGTTAGCATCGAAACCTTTGTCTATCAACTGTTTATATCTGCGGAGCGCACGTTCTTCGGCTGCTGCCGTGAGGAATACCTTGAGCTTCGCATCAGGAAAAACAACGGTAGCCATGTCGCGGCCATCGGCCACCAGTCCCGGCGCGCGCCGGAAAGCGCGCTGGCGCAACATGAGCCCTTGACGCACGGCTGGGATCGCGGCCACCAGTGAGGCCGCCGCCGAGACCTCGTCCCGGCGAATTGCATCCGTCACATCGTCCTGGCTCAGCCAGATCCGGCCCTCGCGGAACTCCACCGGCAACGCGGACGCCAGCCGGCCGAGGGTTTCCGCATCCTGCAGTCCGGTTCCCGCCCGAATCGCGGCCAGCGCAACCAATCGATAGAGCGCGCCGCTGTCGAGATAGTGAAAACCGAGTTGCTCGGCCACGCGTTGCGCCACGGTCCCCTTGCCTGAAGCCGAAGGCCCATCAATGGCAATCACCGGGACGGAGGAATCCCAGGTCACCGCCCGGAACCGATCGAAATAGTCGGGAAAGGTCTTGGCGACGCACCCCGGATCGTTGATCCGGACCGGCACGCCACCCAGGGCTGCCAGCGCAAAGCACATGGCCATGCGGTGGTCGTCGTAAGTATCGATCACGGCATGAGGCGTCAGAATTGAGGATTGAGGGGGGGTTACGACCAGGTAATCCATGCCCTCTTCCACCGTGGCGCCGATTTTGCGCAGCTCCTTCGCCATCGCGGCGATGCGATCGGTTTCCTTGACCCGCCAGCTGGCGATATTGCGCAGCCGGCTCGGCCCGTCGGCGAACAACGCGGCCACCGCCAGCGTCATCGCGGCATCGGGTATATGGTTCAGGTCGAGATCGAAAGCGCGCAGCCGGTTCGATTCGGGTGCGCGCGCCTCGATCCAGTTGTCCCCCATCTCGACGCGGGCGCCCATGGCAGCGAGTGCGTCGGCGAAGTGCACGTCGCCCTGGATGCTGTGCCGGCCAACACCCTCCACCCTCAACGGACCGCCGCCAATGGCGCCCGCGGCAAGAAAATACGAGGCGCCGGAAGCGTCACCTTCGACGAACATCTCGCCGGGACTGACGAAACCGCTGCCCCCGGGAATCGTGAACGAGGACTCGCCTGTTCGCCTGACCACGACGCCGAACCGTGCCATCAGGTTGAGCGTGATATCCACGTAAGGTTTCGAAATCAGCTCGCCTACGACCTCGATGGTCGTTTCGGATCCCGTCAGCGGCAGAGCCATCAGGAGAGCAGTCAGGAACTGGCTCGACACGTCACCGCGCACCCGGATGCCGCCGCCGCCCCGCACGTTGCCGGGAAATATTTCCAGGGGAGGATAGCCGTCGTTGCCGAGATAACGCACGTCGGCGCCAACTCCACGCAATGCATCCACCAGATCGCCGATCGGACGTTCGTGCATGCGGGGCACTCCGGAAAGCCGGTAGTGCCCGCCGCTAAGCGCCAGCACGGCGGTGAGCGGACGGAACGCGGTTCCGGCATTGCCGAGGAACAGGTCCGTCCGTTTCACCGGAAATGAGCCCGCATTGCCGCTTACGCGCACATGTCCCGCACGCCCTCCCTTTTCCACACTGACTCCCAGTGCACCCAGCGCATCGAGCATGCGTTGGACATCGTCCGCGGCCAGCAGATCGTGAATGTCCGTGCTGCCCTGCGCGAGCGCAGCCAGGAGCAAGGTGCGGTTGGAAATGCTCTTGGAGCCGGGCAGCCGCAGCGTACCCGACGCCCGGTTCAGCGGACCCAGATCGAGATGATCGGGATACCCTGCCATCAGCGCTTCTGGTTCCTGTCCAGCCAGGCGCCACGTGCACTGCGAGCCGTTTCGAATATACGCTCCAGTTCCACGGCATCGGCCGCCTTGAGACGCGCGGTGAGCTCAGCTACCTGCTTCTGGTAAGCCTCGAGATCGGCCACCAGCGCCTCTTTGTTGGCCAGCGCGATGTCGCGCCACATTTCTGGGGAACTGCCGGCAATCCGCGTGAAATCGCGGAAGCCGCTGGCGGCGAAATCGAACAGCTCGCGCGCATCCGCGCGGCCGGCAATCATGTGCACCAGCGAGTAGGCGAGCATGTGCGGAAGATGGCTCACCGCCGAGAAAACGCGATCGTGGTGCTCCGCGGACATGCGCGTGGTGCGGGCACCGCAGATCTTCCACATCGCTTCAACACGGTCCACGGCTTCCGGCTTGTTCTCCGGGAGTGGCGCGAGGACGACGTTCTTGCCCTCGAACAGGTTCGGACTCGCGGCATCGACGCCGGTATATTCCGCGCCTGCGATCGGATGCCCCGGCACCGTGGTGGAAAGATGCGACGGCAGCAGCCGCCTGACCGCTGCCACGAAATCCTGTTTCGTGCTGCCGGCATCGGTGACCAGCGTTCCCGGGAGCAGGCTTTCTGCCAGGGCGCCGAGGACGCGTTCATTCTGCTGTACGGGCACTGCGAGAAGGACGGCATCCGCGCCCCGTACTGCCGCGCCGATGTCCGCCGACGCTTCGTCGATGACACCGAGCTCCAGCGCGCGTTCGATATTGCTGCGGCCACGGCCGACGCCGACAACGCGCTTGACCCTGCCCGCCCGGCGCAATGCGGACGCCACCGAACCGCCTATGAGGCCGACGCCGATCACGACCAGCTTATCGCTGTTAAATTCGCTCAAGACTATTCCAACCAGGCGGCCGGCAGCTCAACGATGCGCGGCCAATATGGTTTCGAGCGCGGCCAGGAACCTCTGGTTCTCCGCCTGTGTTCCGATCGATACACGCAAATGCTCCGGCATGCCATAGGCGCCGACGGGACGCACGATCACGCCCAGCCGGAGCAGACGCTGGAAAACACCGGCGCCATCTCCGACCCTGAAGCTGACGAAGTTGGCGTGCGATGGAATCCACGACAATCCCAGACGGCGGAATGCCTCCGTCAGCATTCGCATGCCGTCCCGGTTGAGTGCGTAGCTCTTCTGCACGAATTCCTGGTCGGCCAACGCCGCCACTGCCGCCACCTGGGCGAGGTGGCTGACATTGAAGGGCTGGCGCACCCGGTTCATGAGATCCGCGACCTGCGGACGCACCAGCGCATAGCCGACGCGCAATCCTGCGAGTCCATAGGCCTTGGAGAAGGTGCGCGAGATGGCCAGATTGGGGAATTCCTCCAGCCACCGCGCGCTGTCGCCGCGAAGGTCCGGTTCCAGATACTCGTTGTAGGCCTCGTCCAGTACGACCAGGACATTCGACGGGACCTTGCGCAGGAATGCCAGGACCGCGTCCGGAGCAATCCAGGTTCCCGTGGGGTTATTGGGATTGGCCATGAAAACGATGCGCGTATCGGCGCGTATCGCCGCGGCCATGGCATCGAGGTCATGCCCGAATTCACGCGCGGGCACTTCGATGCCTTCGGCCCCTGTTGCCTGCGTTGCCAGTGGATAAACGGCGAATGCATGCTGCGAATAGACCGCGGAGGCGCCCGCTGCCAGGAAGGCGCGAGCGGCCATTTCCAGCACATCATTGGAGCCGTTGCCAAGGACAATATGGTCCTGGGCAATACCGTATTTTCGCGAAATCGCGGCCTTCAGTTCGAAGCCGTTGCCGTCCGGATAGCGCCCCACTTCCGGCAATGCCGCCTGCATCGCCGCGACCGCCTTCGGACTCGCGCCGAGCGGATTCTCGTTGGAAGCCAGCTTGATGATGCCGTCCTCCTGCAAACCCAGTTCGCGCGCCAGTTCGGCAATGGGCTTGCCCGGCAGGTACGGAGCGATGCCGCGAACGTAGAAAGGCGCACGCTCACAGACATCCAGCACCTCGACCCTGGCGGCCAGGCTGCTCATGCCACCGCCACCGGGTATGAGCCGAGCACCTTCAGGAAAGCGGCCAGGTTGCGCATTTCGGCGAGCGCCTGCGCCACATTGGCATCGGTCTGGTGCCCCTCGAGGTCGACAAAGAACACGTATTCCCACAGGCCCGTGCGCGATGGCCGCGACTCCAGGCGGGACATGCTCACGTTGTGCCGGGCCAGAGGCGTAAGCAGTTCGTGCATGGCGCCGGGCACGTTACGGCTGGCCATCACCAGGGAGGTCTTGTCGCGGCCGGAGCGCTGCACCTCCTGCTGCGAGATGACGGCAAAGCGCGTCGTATTGTTCGGGTCGTCCTCGATGCCTGCCGCCAGCACGTTCAAGCCGTAGTGATCGGCCGCCGAGCGTCCCGCGATCGCCGCCGATTCCGCGTCTTCGCCTGCCAGGCGCGCCGCCTCGGCGTTGCTCGATACCGCCACTCGCTCCAGACCCGGATGGTTCTGGTTCAGCCAGGCGTTGCACTGGGCCAGGCTCTGCGCATGCGAATAGACGCGCTTGAACCCATCCGCGGATGCCGCCCTGGACAGGAGATTCTGGCGCACCGGCAGCAGCACTTCCCCGCAGATCCTCAGCGGCGTCGAAACCAGCAGGTCCATGGTGCGTCCGACCGCGCCTTCGGTCGAGTTTTCCAAAGGCACCACGCCGTAGCCAACCGTATCCGATTCGACGCAGCGGAATACCTCGTCGATGGACGTGCACAGCACCACGGGCGCTTGTCCGCCGAAATGCTTGACCACCGCTTCCTCGCTGAAGGTGCCTTTCGGACCGAGGCTGGCGACGGAAAACGCGTCTTCCAGCGCGCGGCAGGCGGAAATGATTTCGGTGAACAGGCGGGTCACGGCCTTGGCGGGAAGGGGCCCCGGATTGCGCTCGGTCAGGCGGCGCAACACCTGGGCTTCGCGCTCGGGCCGGTAGACGATTCCGTCCGTCTTGAGCTTGCCGATGGCGTGCGCAACCGATGCGCGTTCGCTGACAAGCTTGAGGATTTCCTGGTCGATGGCATCGATCCGTTCGCGCAACAGCTTGAGGTCGCCGGCCATGGCTCAGGTTCTCGCAGGCAGATAGCGCACCGCGAGCACACCCTCGATCGCGGCAATCTTTGCAATGACCTCCCGGGACACCGGACTGTCCACGTCCACCAGGGTATAGGCCATGTCCTTTTTCGACTTGTTCAGCATGTTGTGGATGTTAAGTCCAGCCTGCGCCATCGCGGTGGAAATCTGGCCCACCATGTTCGGCACGTTGGCGTTGGCAATGCCCAGCCGGAAGGGGGATTCGCGGCTCATGACGACTTCCGGGAAGTTCACGGCGTTGCGCACATTGCCATTTTCGAGGTAGTCGCGCACCTGGTCCACCACCATTACCGCGCAGTTATCCTCCGCCTCCCGGGTGGATGCCCCCAGGTGAGGCGTGGCAACCACGCCGGGATGGCCCTTCAGGGCCGCACTTGGAAAATCGCAAACGTAGGCCTTGAGACGTTTCGCAGAGAGGGCCTCGATCACGGCATCATTGGCAACGATACCGTCGCGGGAAAAATTCAGCAGGACCGCGCCCTTCTTCATGAGGCCGATGCGCCTGGCGTCGATCAGGTTGCGCGTGGCATCCAGCAGGGGTACATGCAAGGTGACGAAATCGCTGCTGCGCAGCACATCTTCGATGCTCTGCGCCTTGCGCACCTGGGAGGGCAGGCTCCATGCCGCGTCCACAGTGATCTCGGGATCGTAGCCGAGCACGTTCATGCCGAGTTTGATGGCGGCATCGGCAATCAGGCTGCCGATCCGGCCCAGGCCGATGACGCCCAGCGTCTGGTTGGGCAGTTCGATGCCGGCAAAGTGCTTCTTGCCATCCTCGACGGCTTTATTGATCTGCTCGTCGCTGCCCTCGACGCCTTCCGCAAAGCGGATCGCCGGCAGCAGGTTACGGGCCGCCAGCAGCATCCCCGCGAGCACCAGTTCCTTGACGGCGTTGGCGTTCGCTCCCGGCGCATTGAATACCGGTGCGCCACGCTGGCTCATGGTCGCCACCGGAATATTGTTGGTGCCCGCACCCGCGCGCCCGATCGTCCTGACGGACTGCGGAATATCGATCTTGTGCATGTCCTGGGAGCGCACCAGGATCGCGTCAGGCGAACCGACGTCCGGCCCCACGGCGTAAAGATCCGGGGGCAGGCGCTTCAGGCCCACATGGGAAATGGTATTGAGCGTGAGAATGCTCAGGGACGCAGCCACGGCGGTATCGGCCATTTCAGGTCAGCCGTTGCACTTCTCGAAATCGCGCATGAACTCGACCAGCGCCCTGACCCCTTCGATGGGCATGGCGTTGTAGATGGATGCACGCATGCCGCCTACCGATCGATGCCCCTTCAACTGGATCATGCCGCGCGACTTGGCCTGCTTCAGGAATTCCTCGTCGAGGCTTTCGCTCTTCAGCCGGAACGGAATATTCATGATGGAGCGGTCTTCCTTTGCAACCGGGCTCGAGTAGAACGAGCTGCTGTCGAGGACGCCGTAAATCAGTCCGGCCTTCTCGTTGTTGACCTTTAGCATCGCGGCAAGCCCGCCGTTTTTCTTCAGCCACTGGAACACCAGCCCCGCGATATAAAGGCCATATGTCGGCGGCGTGTTGTACATCGACTCGTTGTCGGCGTGGATCTTGTAGTCGTACATTGCCGGCGTACCGGGAATGACCTGCCCCAGCAGGTCTTCGCGAACGATGACGATCGTCAGTCCCGCCGGCCCGATGTTCTTCTGCGCGCCGGCGTAAATGACACCGTACCTGGAAACGTCGATGGGCCGCGACAGGATATGGGAAGACATGTCGGCGACCAGCGGCACGCCCCGGGTGTCGGGTATCCAGTGGTACTCGATGCCGCCGATGGTCTCGTTCGAAGTGATGTGCACGTAGGCCGCATCCGCATCCGATTTCCAGGTGGATTGTTTCGGCACGTAGGTGAAACTCCGGTCTTCCGAACTTGCCGCGACATTGACGCTGCAGAACTTCTTCGCTTCGCCGATCGCCTTCTTCGCCCATTCACCGGTGTGAATGTAGTCAGCGGATTTTTTTCCGTGCAGCAGGTTCATCGGCACCATCGCAAACTGCGCCGTCGCCCCGCCTTGCAGGAACAGGACCTTGTAGTTGGCCGGGATCGCCAGCAATTCCCGCAGGTCGGCCTCGGCGTCGGCGGCAATCGCGATGAATTCCTTGCCGCGATGGCTCATTTCCATCACCGACATGCCCGAGCCGCGCCAGTCGAGCATCTCGTCCCGCGCCTGCTCCAGGACCGGCTGCGGCAGGACCGCGGGTCCCGGACTGAAATTGAAAATTCTCCCCACGCTGTTGCTCCGTCTGCTGGTTGTTCCAAGAACCGCCGTACGATCAGGAAGGTTCGCCGTCGTCAGGATCCGGATTGGCGGTGTCGCCGGACTGTTCGCCGCCCTCTTCAGCCAAGGGCTCCTGCCCCTCCTCGTCCGGTTCCGTACTTCCGGCCGGGCCTTCCTCGCCTTCGATTCCCGGCACCTGGCCTTCCGGATCATCGGGATCCACGATTTTTTCCAGGCCGGCCAGCTTCTCGTCGGACCCGAGATTGATCAGCGTAACCCCTTGGGTCGCACGACTCATTTCCCGGATTTCCTTTACGCGGGTGCGGATCAGCACTCCACCGGTGGTGATCAGCATGATCTCGTCGTTTTCCTCGACCAGCGTGGCTGCAACCACATTGCCGTTGCGGGCGCTGGTCTGGATCGCGATCATCCCCTGCGTGCCGCGGCCATGGCGGGTGTATTCGACGATAGGCGTGCGTTTCCCGAACCCGTTCTCGGTCGCCGTGAGTACCGACAGGTTCTCATTGTCGGCGACCAGCAGCGAGATCAGCTTCTGCGCGCCCGACAATCTCATGCCGCGAACGCCGCGGGCGACACGGCCCATCGGGCGCACGTCCTGTTCGTCGAAGCGAACGGCTTTTCCCGCGTCCGAGAACAGCATGATGTCGTGGCGGCCCTCGGTCAAAGCCACTCCGATCAGGTAATCGCCTTCGTCCAGGTCCACGGCGATGATCCCGGAAGGACGCGGGCGTGAAAAATCCGACAGCGGTGTCTTCTTCACGGTGCCGTTGGCGGTCGCCATGAACACGAACTTGTTCTCGTCGAAATCCTTGACCGGCAGGATGGCGGTGATCTTCTCGCCTTCGGTCAGCGGCAAAAGGTTGACGATCGGCTTGCCGCGGCTGGCGCGCCCACCCTGCGGCACGTTGTAAACCTTGATCCAGTAAAGCTGGCCGCGGCTGGAGAAACAGAGGACGTAGTCGTGCGTGTTCGCGATGAACAGGTTGTCGATGAAATCGTCTTCCTTGGTCGCCGTCGCCTGCTTGCCGCGCCCGCCGCGCTTCTGTGCACGGTAGTCCGCCAGCGGCTGGGCCTTGACGTAACCACTGTGCGACAGGGTGACCACAACGTCTTCCGGCGCGATCAGGTCCTCCATGCTGAGGTCTTCCGCATTGGTGACGATCTCGCTGCGGCGCTCGTCGTTGAACTGATCGCGCGTCTGCTTCAATTCCTCCTTGATGATCTGGGTGATGCGCTCCGGCTTGGCCAGGATGTCGAGCAGGTCGGCAATGTTCTCCATCACCTCGCGGTACTCCGCCACGATCCTTTCCTGCTCCAGCCCGGTCAGGCGCTGCAACTGCATTTCGAGGATGCGCTGCGCCTGCACGTCCGACAGGCGGTAACCGTCCTCCTGCTGGCCATACTCGGGCAGCAGGCCGTCGGGTCGCGACGACGCGGCCTGGGCCCGCACCAGCATCGATTCGACAAGCTCCGAGCGCCAGGTATGCGCCATCAGTTCACGCTTGGCTTCCGACGGAGCCGGCGCCGCCTTGATGAGGGCGATGATTTCGTCGACGTTCGAGAGGGCAACTGCCAGGCCCTCAAGGATGTGCCCGCGCTCGCGCGCCTTGCGCAATTCGAACACCGTGCGCCGGGTGACCACTTCCCGCCGGTGGCGCAGGAAGGCATCGAGGATTTCCTTCAGGTTGAGCAGGCGCGGCTGGCGATCCACCAGCGCGACCATGTTCATCCCGAAGGTATCCTGCATCTGCGTTTCCTTGTACAGATTGTTCAGGATGACTTCGGGCACTTCGCCGCGCTTGAGTTCCAGCACCACCCGCATGCCGGATTTATCCGACTCGTCACGGATTTCGGACAAACCGTCCAGGCGCTTCTCCCTGACGAGTTCGCCGATTTTTATCAGCAGCGACGACTTGTTGACCTGGTAGGGCAGCTCATCGACGATGATGGCCTGGCGATTGCCCTTCTCGAGGTCCTCGAAGTGGGTGCGGGCCCGGATGACGATGCGGCCGCGACCGGTCCGGTAACCTTCCTTGACGCCGGCCGTGCCGTAGATGATGCCCCGGGTCGGAAAGTCCGGACCAGGGATGATGTCGATCAGTTCATCGATGGTGATCTCGGGCCGCTCCAGAATGGCCAGGCAGGCGTCGACCACTTCGCCCAGGTTGTGCGGCGGCACGTTGGTCGCCATGCCGACGGCGATGCCGGACGACCCGTTGACCAGTAGATTGGGAATCCGGGCCGGCAGGACGGTGGGTTCCTGCTCCTTGCCGTCATAGTTGGGAACAAAGTCGACCGTCTCCTTGTCGATATCGGCAAGCAGTTCGGAGGCGATTCTTTCCAGCCGGCACTCGGTATAGCGATAGGCCGCGGCCGAATCGCCGTCGACGGAGCCGAAGTTGCCCTGTCCGTCGATCAGCGTGTAGCGCATCGAGAAATCCTGCGCCATGCGCACCAGGGCTTCGTAGGTGGCGGAATCGCCGTGGGGATGATACTTGCCCAGCACGTCGCCGACGACTCGGGCGCATTTGACGTAGGGTCGGTTCCAGACGTTGTTCGCTTCGTGCATGGCGAACAGGATGCGGCGGTGTACTGGCTTGAGGCCATCGCAGACATCGGGCAGGGCGCGCCCGACGATGACGCTCATTGCGTACTCGAGGTAGGAGCTGCGCATCTCCTCTTCGAGGCTGATCGGAAGGGTTTCTTTGGCGAATTGATCCATCAGGACGAGTCAGTTTTCTTATGGCAAACGGTAACGAAACTTGCGCGCCCCGCCTGTATTTTGTTCTGTGCGTTGAGGGGGGAGCATCGCGGTCCGGGAACCCTGCGTTGGGGCTCCCGATTCAAGCTACGCATTTTATCATGGCACTTCTCCCGGAGACATTCTTCCGCGCAGGTCTTTTGGGTTATTTTAGGGCCGGTCGGCGCAGTCCGACCTTATGGTGAATGCTGGCGTCCTAGTCATGCGACAATCCGGATAGGCCTCGTCCCCACATTTGTTAACCGGCTGGTGAATGGGCAATAATGCAATCTCCCATGACCAGCACGATCAGGAGAACAGCAATGCGACCAGGAACCAATCGGCTGTTGATGTTGTTGATCGGCACTGCTCTGGCAGGCTGCGCAAGTCAGACCGAGCGCAGCAGTTCGGGAGCCGGCGCGCAGGACACCTTGGAATACGAGAGGGTCGGCGGTACGTCCAACGTGGTGACCAAGGAAGAACTGGAGCGGCGGGCGGCAGCCAAGGCCGCGGCCGAAGCCCAGGCCGCCCAACCCGTAGCCGCCCCCAAGCCGGAATACGAGCCGAAGAAGGAAGAAGTCCAGTACATCGACCGGCCGCTGGAGGAAACACCGGCGCCCGTAACCTCCGCCGCTCCAGCCCCGGCTCCGGCACCGACCAAGAGCGCCGCTGACGAGGCCCTTCCGGATTTCCCCATCACCAAATACGAAATCGAGGAAGCGCCGGCGGACGAAGTGGAGGATTTGGGCACGCAACCGGACGAGTCCGCCTCAGCGGAATCCCTCGATGAAGGCGGCGCAGCCCGGGAAAGCACGATCGGCGAGCCGACCATGGAGCCCGACGAACCGGAAGTCGCCGAGGAAGTCGAGGACCTGGGCACGCAACCGGACGAGTCCGCCTCAGCGGAATCCCTCAATGAAGGTGGCGCAGCCCGGGAAAGCACGATCGGCGAGCCGACCATGGAGCCCGACGAACCGGAAGTCGCAGAAGAGGTCGAGGATCTGGGCACGCAGGCCGACCAGTCGGGCACCGCCAGCTATCCGGCGGATCAGCTTGCCCAGAGGGACCGCGGCATCAGCGAGCCTACGACCTATGCCGACGAGCCGGTAAAACAGGCCGCCACGTCCAGCACCGTCAGCGTCAATTTTGAGGCCGAGCCGCTGTTCAGTTTCGACAAGGCGGTCATTCGCAAGGACCAGCGCAAGTCCCTCGACGAATTCGTGGCCGGTCTCAAGGGCGTGACCTACGACGAGATCACCATAACGGGGCACGCCGACAGGCTGGGCAGCGATGCCTACAACCAGAATCTCTCCGAACGGCGCGCCAATGCCGTGAAAGCTTATCTCGTGAGCCGTGGGGTGCCCGCCAGCAAGATCCGCGCAGAAGGCCGCGGCGAATCGAAGCCCGTGACGGGCGATGACTGCAAAGGCTCGAGAGGCAAGGCGCTGATTTCCTGCCTGCAGCCCGACCGCAGGGTCGATGTGAGCGCGAACGGCAGCAAGAGCAACTGATACGATCAATCCCGAGCATTGCCAAGCCCTGCCGCCGCAGGGCTTTTTTTTGGAATCCGGATGCAAGCGTCAGAGCAGAATTTTTCCGCCGACCTGGTGATCGAAGCCCGCTGGGTCATCCCGGTGAATCCGCCGGGCACCGTCCTCGAGGATCACGCGGTCGCCCTCTCCGGCGACACGATCATCGCCATCCTGCCCTCGGGGCAAATGCGCATGCGCTGCAAGGCGGACGCGATCCGCAGTCTGCCGAACCATGTGCTGATCCCGGGGCTGGTCAACTTCCATACGCATGCGGCCATGACGCTGATGCGCGGCCTGGCCGACGATCTGCGTCTGATGGACTGGTTGTCGGGCCACATCTGGCCGGCGGAGGCAAAGCACGCGTCGGCCCAGTTTGTCTATGACGGCACATTGCTCGCGTGCGCTGAAATGCTGCGGGGCGGCGTCACCTGCTTCAACGACATGTATTTTTTTTCGGAAATGGCAGGCCGCGCCGCCGTAGAGGCGGGAATGCGGGCGGCGCTGGGCATCATCCTGATCGAATTCCCGACCGCTTACGCCGCCGATGCCCAGGACTACCTGCGCAAGGGCCTGGCGATGCGCGACGACCTCAAACACGAACCCCTGCTGTCGTTCTGCATGGCGCCCCACTCGCCTTACACCGTGAGCGACCGCAGCTTCGAGCAGATCCTCACGCTCTCCGAACAACTCCAGATACCCGTCAATACGCACCTTCACGAGACGCTGGACGAGATCCGCGAGAGCGAGGCCAAGTTCGGCATGCGGCCGCTCATGCGGCTGGAAAAACTCGGCCTGCTGGGACCGGATTTCATCGCGGTGCACGCGGTGCACCTGGACCAGACCGAGATCGCCCTGCTGGCCCGGCACGGCTGCTCGGTCGCGCATTGCCCGACTTCGAACCTGAAACTGGCCAGCGGCATTGCGCCCGTTGCCCGAATGCTCTCGGCGGGCATTAATGTCGGGCTTGGCACGGACGGGGCGGCGAGCAACAACCGGCTTGATCTCATGGCGGAAATGCGGCTGGCCGCCCTGCTGGCAAAGGCTGAAGCCGCGGACGCGGAAGTTGTGCCTGCCCATACCGCGCTGCGCATGGCAACATTGAACGCCGCCCAGGCCCTGGGCCTGGGAAAGGTCATCGGGTCAATCGAGCCTGGCAAATCCGCGGATCTTTGCGCGGTGAACCTGGAGTCAATCGAGATGTCTCCCTGTTATGACCCGGTTTCGCACCTTGTGTACGTCGCGGGCCGCGAGCAGGTCAGCCACGTCTGGGTGCGCGGCACCCTGCTGGTCGAAGAAGGCAGGCTGCTGCGCATGGATCAGCATTTACTGTTGAGAAAGGCGGAAGAATGGCGTTCACGCATATCGGCCTGACAACCTTCAGGAACTTTATCCGCCCATGAGCAACGTCGATCCGCTCGAACTCGAAAAATTCAACCAGCTCGCGCATCGCTGGTGGGACCCCAACAGCGAATTCAAGCCGCTGCACGACATCAACCCCCTGCGGCTCGACTACATCGACCGGCTGGCGGGGCTCGATGGCAAGGCGGTGCTGGATGTGGGCTGCGGCGGCGGCATCCTTTCCGAGGCCATGGCGGCGCGCGGCGCCAGGGTAACCGGCATAGACATGGGCGACCGGCCGCTCAAGGTCGCGCAACTGCATTTGCTGGAAAGCGGACTCACGGTGGAATACCGCAAGGTGGCGGTCGAGGAACTCGCAGTGGAGCAACCGCAGCACTACGACATCGTCACCTGCATGGAAATGCTGGAGCACGTGCCCGATCCCGCCAGCATCGTGGCCGCCTGCGCGCGGCTGCTGAAACCCGGGGGCTGGTGTTTTTTCTCCACCATCAATCGCAATGCCAAGGCCTATCTGTTTGCCGTCATCGGCGCCGAATACGTCTTGGGATTGCTCCCCCGCGGGACGCACGACTATTCGAAGTTTCTCAAGCCCGCCGAACTGGCGGCCTATTGCCGCAAAGCGAGCCTTGAACCGGGCCAGATTACCGGGATGACCTACAACCCGCTGACGCGGATCTATGCGCTGGGCGAGGATGCGTCGGTGAACTACATCCTGAGCACACGGTCAATCTGAGCGGAACTGACCGCCCCCTTAACCGCCATCTGTAAATTCCGGAGGAGAACTTCATGAGAGCAACGCTTTGGTTGTCGGCCGCACTGCTGGGCCTGTTTGCCTTGCAGGGATGTTCGCTCAAACCGCAGAATCTGCGTCTCGATCCGCAGCAGATCAGGATCCAGGAGTCGCAGATCGGCAGTGGAACCACCGTGGGACTCCAGGTTACGGATACCCGCCCGACCAAGAAGCTCGGCGAGGTAGGCGATCCGGACAACAAGATGGTGGACGTGTCGGTGGAGGAAGATCCCAGCCCGAAAATCTACGCGCGGGTGAAGGAAGCGTTGGCGCGCTTGGGCTTCACCGTGGTCCCGTTCAGCGAGGGCGCCGATCCCTCGCTGAAAATCGAGATCCGCAAACTCGAACTGCAGTCGGTCAAGACCCCCTTCACTTTCGAAACCGAACTGCGCGCCGATGTCGCCGCGCATGCGGCCAAGGCCAGCGCCAGCTACGACCGCCAGTTCAACGTGAGGACCCGCAAGGACGGGGCGGCACCGCCGTTCGAGAAGGACAGCACGGCCCTGGTGAACACCGCGATCTCGCAGGCGCTCGAGGATCTGCTCGCGGACGAACAACTGCTCGGCACGCTCGGCAACTGAGGGCAGCAGCCGCAAGATCATGGCCACTGCGGCGGTATTGTTCGACCTGGACGGGACGATCGCGGATACCGCGCCGGACCTCGGCTATGCCCTCAATCAGCAACGCCTGGCGCGAGGCATGCCGGAACTGCCCATTGAGGAAGTGCGTTCCCATGCCTCCTCCGGCGCGCGCGGGTTGCTGAAGATCGGCTTCAACATGACCCCCGACGATTCCGGTTACGAAGCCATGCGCGACGAGTTTCTCGACATCTACGAGAAAAACCTCGCGCGCGGCAGCGAACTTTTTCCCGGCGTCGCTTCCTTGCTGGCACAGATCGAGCAGCACGGCATGCCCTGGGGCATCGTGACCAACAAGGCGGAACGCTTCACCTTCCCCCTGCTCCGTGCGCTCGGTCTGCTCGAACGCTCGCGCGTCGTGATTTGCGGCGACACCACGCCGCATCCGAAGCCGCATCCGGCGCCACTGCTGGCGGCAGCGGACAAGATAGGCGTTGCGGCCACCAATTGCCTTTACGTCGGCGACGACGAGCGCGACGTGCATGCCGGCCAGGCGGCCGGCATGCCGGTCATCGTCGCCCGCTATGGCTACCTGGGCAACGGCAAGCCGCCGGAAGCATGGGGAGCAGATGGCTACATCGACAGCCCGATGGAACTGCTCGATTTTCTGTCCGATGGGGCAAGACGGGCAATCTGATAAGATTCGCCCTGCCTGCCATTGAAATTCCCGAAGCAGGCGGCATCTGTCGGTACATGGGGGCGACCTGGTTTCGACGCGGGTTGCGAAGCAGCACAGGGCATGCCGAGGACCAGTTACCTCGTAAATCCATCTGGAAATTCTATACACGCCAACGACGAGCGTTATTCTCTCGCCGCCTAATACCGGCGAGACGCTGCACTGACCTGCTGATGGGTCAGGCCCCGCAAGGGGTGCAGTGTCATTTACATCAGCCTCTCTGCATGGTCTGGTCGCTTGACTGTGTGGATCCGTCGAAGCGACTGGCTGAGCATCAGCCTGCCGGTTGGCGGGTGCAAGGCGAGACTCAAATGACCAGGCTAAGCATGTAGTCCTGACTGTGTAGGGCTTGCGGACGCGGGTTCGATTCCCGCCGCCTCCACCATCAATACCCCCAACGGGGTTCAACGCCGTCCCAGTGACGGCGTTTTTCTTTGGTTCTCCGGGCAGTTACTGTCCAATACGGACTTGCAACATTCCATACTATCCGACCATAATGGGGGTATCGAAGGGGGTATTTCGCAAAATCGAACCGGAGGAAATGCCATGGCTGGGGGTATCGGAGGAAAGCTCACGGATAAAGGCGTCAAGGCATTTGTCGCCAAAGCGGATCTCGGCAAGAAGCTCGCTGACGGTGGCGGGCTGCATATTTTCATCACCCCGGCAGGCGGGGCCACCTGGCGGATCAAGTACCGCATCGCCGGCAAGGAAAAAATCTATTCGATCGGCCCTTATCCCCTGATTTCCCTCGCTGCGGCGCGGGTTGAGCTTGGCGAGGTCAAGGCGCTCCTACTGGAGAACAAAGACCCCGTCACCGAACGGCGAGTAAATCGCGCCGCGACGGCGGCCGGATCGGATAACACCTTCAAGGCGGTCGCCCAGGAATGGCTGGCGATGAAACAAAGAGAATGGAGCACCGGGCATTTCACCAAATCGACACGCGCATTCGAGCGCGACATTTACCCCGCCCTCGGCAACCTTCCGATTGCAAGTATCACCCCTTCAATCGTTGCCAAGGCCATCGAGGACATCTACAAGCGCGACGTATTGGAGACAGCAACGCGCATCCTTCAGCATCTGAACGGCGTTTTCCGCTACGCCCAGGCCAAGGGCCTTTGCCGTGACAACCCGGCAGGCCCGGCCCGCGAAATCCTGCCACGCAAGAAGGACACCGGGCGTATGCCCGCCCTGCTGGAGTTAAGCGCGCTGGGCGACATACTGCGCCGGGCGGAAATGGCGCGGCTTTCGCCCTCCGTGCGTATGGCGCATCGCCTGTGCGCCTTCACGGCAGCGCGCATCGGCAATGTCGTGAACGCCGAATGGCGCGAGTTCCACCTCGATGATGAGCAACCCGTCTGGATAATCCCGCGCGCGAAAATGAAGGTCGCCACCCGCGACATCGACCACCGCGTCCCTTTGGGTCCGGAGATCGCCGCCGAGTTGCGTCAGTGGCAGGGAGTGTTTGGCGGGCGCGGATTCGTGTTCCCCTCCCCGGCTGGCGGCAAGTACATTGGCCGCGAGTCCATCGAAAAGGTGTACCGCGTGACGCTGGGTCTGGAAGGCAAGCATTCGCCTCATGGCTGGCGCAGCGCCTTTTCCACTCTGGCCCGCGATCACGGCTTCGCTCGTGACGTGGTGGAACTGGCCCTCGATCATGCACACGACAACGAGGTAGCACGCGCCTATGACCGAGGCGAGCGATTCACCCAGCGGGTGCAGTTGTTCAATTGGTGGGGAGAACAGCTTGCGGCCGCGCAGCGCGGGGCGAAAATCATTCCGCTAGTGGCGGCCTGACAATCGTGCCCGTAGGAGTAGTGATGGAGAATACGAACATACCGCAAGAGATGAAGGATGCGCTAACCAAGTTTGATGTTACCGCTGAGGGAATCGTCAAATCATTCCTCGATACCGTAGAGTCGCAGGAACCGCCAAAAATCATCTATCACTACACCAGTGACGATGGCTTGAGGGGCATCTTGGAGACTGGCCAGCTTTGGCTGTCCGATATATTCAATCTCAATGATCCCTCCGAGTTGAGCCACGGCTTTTCCCATGCGGTCAACATTCTGAACGGCAAAGCGGCCGAAGGCCCGCCGGAAAGCCAGGTGTTCGCCAAGCATTTTTCTGCCTTCCACCAAGCAGGCATGCAAGGGAGCGCCCATTACTTCGTTTGCTCGTTCAGCGCGGACGGCAATGATCTTGGCCAATGGCGAGCCTACGCAGACAACGGGCGCGGCTACGCTCTCGGGTTCGATGCCAAAGCCTTGGAAGATGTTTTCACAAAAGAAAACGGAGTCGCGATACCAAACAACTGTACTTTCAGCGTCACGTACAAAGACGCTGTGATTGCGGAATTTCATCGCCAGATGATCGACAGCATGTTTGGTCTGATCTCGCTGCCGCACGGAAAAAACATGGAGAGCACAGCCCTTCATGCCTATATGAAGGAATTGTCCGTAACTCTGTCGGTTCATGTACTGCGTGCCGCACTGTTTTTCAAGCATGAGGCTTACCGCAACGAAACCGAGTACCGGTTTTTACAGATTCACAGGGCAGATGTTCCGCCCCCGGAAGTGAAACGGAGATACCGCTCCTACGAGCTGGTCAAGTACAGAGAATTTGATTGGAAACGCTTGCAGGCTGGGGCGCTAAAACGGATTGTTGTTGGCCCTGCGGCAGATCCCGCGAAGGCCACACGATTTGCCACAGATTGCCTGGCTGCATGCAATGTGGAAAATGTCGAAGTCGTGTGCTCGGACATCCCATATCGGGCCGCATGATTCTTGTGCCTGGTTGACCGTTTCGGTGCTCGTCCCTCAAATTTACGTCGTGCTGTAAGTCACTTGACCAGCGGTTCCCTGCCTGAATCTCGCATCTCCCGCATCAGCGCCTTCGCCAATTCGCTCACATTCGCCTGCCTAGCAACCTGCGGTGCCGCCAGCCCGCGAATGATCTCCCCTTGGCGCGGGCTCTCCACCTGCCCATAGCTCAAGAAGGTCGTCAGCACCTTGTCGTGGCCAAGATTCTGGCTCCACGCTTTGAATTCCTCCGGTGTCTGGCAGACCGACTGCCCGAGCCGCACCAGGGTGTTCCTGAAGCTGTGCGGGTTGAAGTACGGCAGGCCGGCGCTGGCGAAGGCGTTCTGGAAGATGGTGCGGATGCGCGCGGCGCTGCTCCAGTGCGCCCTTTCCAGCCCCACCGCTTCAAACTGGCGTGACGGCCCCAGCGCAA
>ENA-ORBV01000535-ORBV01000535.1-microbial-mat-metagenome-genome-assembly--contig:-NODE-535-length-87715-cov-13.515028_pt1 | contig 87715 bp, 68 predicted proteins | sample MGYA00237777_ERZ505514 | MGnify/ENA primary metagenome ERZ505514 (study PRJEB26160, sample SAMN06269048) | microbial mat metagenome | isolation source: Oligotrophic lake microbial mat | place...
TCAAGCCGACCGCCGTCCCACCAGTTCGCGTAAACCAACCGCTGTCGTGCGGCGGCGGCTTAACATGGCGTTAGACCTCTATGGGAGTTCCCTCCGTTGAGTTGCGTTTTCCGAGTTATCGGTGAATCCTTGGACGTCGAGGCAATGGTCTCGGAACTGAACATGAAACCATATTTGTCTTGGAAGAAGGGGGAGGCACGATCAAATACTGAGCGAATTCACACTCGGTCCGGGGCGTATTTTCTGGTCAGTAAGGCAGAGTTTGAGGAGGTTCCTCTCCAGGTCGCAGACGCCCTGCTATTCTTAAGGGAGAATGTTGCGGAGATGAGTAAGGCTGCAACATACCCTGGGGTTGATTCCGCTTTTCTAGATTTCGCCGTTAGTCTGGTGCCGGAACAATTCAATCAAACGTGTGTGCTTAGCAAGGAAGTTTTAGAGCTGGCCGTCGCTGCAAAAATTGGAATTGAAGTCACGCATTACGCGTCGAGCCATGATGAAAGCGAGGTCTAACTAGATGTTCAAGCCGACCGCCGTCCCACCAGTTCGCCCTTACCAACTTTGCCGCGCGGCGGCGGCTTAACATGGCGTTAGACCGCTTATGAGCTTTTCGGAGATGTACTGGGTACCGAGTGTCGAGCCGAGACGACTAGCCTTTGGACCTCGTCCACGCGCTGGTGACTGGCTCGCAGATGAAGTGGCTGCTTGGTCGAAATCCGGCATTAAGCATGTTGTATCTTTGCTCGAATTTCATGAAGTGTTTGATCTCGAAATTTCGAGTGAAAGACATTTTTGTTCGGAGTCCAATATCCAATTTTTGGAGTTCCCAATTCCAGACCGGGGCATTCCCTCCTCATTAGTGGCCGCAGATGCGTTTATTCGCAAGATTGCTCTGCTAGTCGAGTTGATCGAGGGAGTGTATATTCACTGTCGCGCAGGTATCGGCCGTAGTCGCTTAGTTACGGCTGGTGTTATGCTTCATCTTGGTGTGCCTTACGGGCAAATCTTTCCCATTTTGAGTGGCGTTCGTCGGATGCAAGTGCCTGATACACAAGTACAAATTGATTGGTTGGAATCATACTCAAAGCACATCGCAGCGCAGTCTAACTAAATGTTCAAGCCGACTGCCGTCCCAGCAGCAAGTATTAACCGACCGTTGTCGCGCGGCAGCGGCTTAACATGGCGTTAGGCCTCCGAAAGTTACCTCTGGCACCTTGGACCAAGGCACCCGCACCCGTAGCCTCAGTCCCTCTCTTCCTCTTTGGAGCGGCTTCATGTCTGCCAATCACCAAAAGCCGATTTGGGTGTACTTGATCGCTATTACAGCCTTGGTCGCTAGCATCTGGATCGGATGGGGAGACTTCGATCCGTACGTGCCCCGGGAAGTCGTGCAAGAGACTATTCGGGCAGCTCCCCGCAACATCGTGCAGCTTCTCGTGCAGTTCGTCGTCCCTATACTGCTCATCGGCTTCCTTGCTAAAGAAGGGCTGGCATTTGCCAGGTCGCGGCGGAAGGCCTAACGTCTAAGAATAGATCGCGCTCAGCCGCGATCTATCCGATTGTTGAACAAGCCCGGTGCTGGGTGTTCGGCTTACTTATAGGAAAGAGTTTTTCGGCCCTTGGCACCGCGATGGCGGCGGCTGGTTTGACGGGTCGGGGTTCACCGTCTTGGGCCTGTTGCCGGCGAGTGTCGGGGGTCTTTGCGTTCGATCCTAGCCGATTTATGCGGGTATTTGCCGAATCAGGCGCGGGCGATTTCTCGCCCGTCGCCAAGCGTGTTCGCCGCCGGTGCGGGCGAGTCGTTTACACCGTGGCGCTGCGGGTTGTTTGGGCTGGGCTGTCGGTTTGTACGTCGATTCGAAATGTCCGTGGGATCAGGCGGATTCGCATCGGCTGGCCGCAGCACCAGCACAGCACGGGGCGTCTAACCTCGATACTTGAAGCCCATCGCGAACCGCTGAAGCCGACGGAGAGCATGACTGCCGCGCTCGCCGGCCCGACCGAATCGCGCACCGCCCTTAGCGGGTCGCGTCGAGCACTCGTCGGAGCCGCAGCGCGGGATTTGCAAACTTGATGGCCTGCTCATCAAAAGCCTCGGGGTCGAACTTTCCGCGAAGACCCTTGATGCTAGCGGCCCAGCGGTGCGAGGACTGGTATTCCTCGTGTGTCGGGTCGGCGAGGATCTCGAGCAGACTCTCGTATCCCGGAAGCCCGCCGCAGTCGTCGGGCGGCGCGCTGCGCTCACCGGCAGTGCAGCGCGGATATTTCTTGCCGGGAGCCCTAGTCAAAGCCTCTTCGAAGATGATGCTGTGCTGCCAGTCGTCGCCGAAGTCGTAGCAATAGTCGATGCGCTGGCCGGTGTGGTCGAGTAGATCCGCGACCTGATGTTTCCAGTCGGGCAAGGGCCGATCCTGGGGTGCGTGATAGCAGTCTTCGACCGTCGGCAGTCCGAAGCACACGACGCCCGTGGCTGTGGTGACGCGAAACTCGTGGAGATGGCTGTCGTTCCAGCCGAACGCACTCTGGATCGCGACATGCAGATCCCAGAACGAGTACTCGCCTGGCACCTGGATGCGGCGCCAGATCGGCGGCTCGATGCCCAACAGTTCGACGCGGAACTGCAGGACGGGAGATTGCATCGGCATGGAATCCAGTTCCTCTTGAATACGAAGGCGTAACTCGACGTTCGATGCGCGCGCGAGCTCGTGGGCACAGATCGGGGCGCGAGATGGGCACGGCGCAAATATCGGAAAATTGGCGCGCCCGGAGGGATTCGAACCCCCGACCAATGGCTTCGGAAGCCACTACTCTATCCAGCTGAGCTACGGGCGCGTTTTGTAAGGACTTTCTTTTCTGGGCGGGCCGAATCTGAGTAACGGCCGCGAGCCTTGCGTTGCAGTTTATCAGCACGCTCCCAGTTCAATGCGTACTGGCTTCGGAAGCCGCTACTCTATCCAGCTGAGCTACGGGCGCGTCTTGTACGGACTTTTTGCGCACCGGCCGGGGCTTTGTTCAGCAAGCGCTGGCTGGCGGCCGCGAAGTGTAGCAGAGCAGCGGCCGGGGATCCGCCACTCGTCCCATCATCTCCATGGGTGAATTGGCGACGGTGGCCGATTGCAGGATCGAGACCTTGCGCTGCCAGCAGGTTTCCCTGCTTGGGTCGCGGACAGTGTGTCCTCGAAGGCCTGACGAAAGCAGCTGTGCGCCTCATTTCCTGAGGAGTGCTTGCGCTCGAAACTCGCGCTGTTCGGCGATAGCCTTGCGGCGCAGACCCAAGCCTAGGTCTGTCAACCTACCCTGGTCAGCTCGCTGCCGGCAACCACAGGCTCACCGTCAAGCCACCGCCTTCGCGATTGGCCAGGGCAATGCGGCCGTCGTGGGCTTCGGCGATTTCGCGCGCCAGCGCCAGGCCGAGGCCGGTGCCGCTGCGTTTGGTGGAATAGAACGGCAACAAGGCGCTGGCCATGACGGTTTCGCTCATGCCGCTGCCACGGTCATGCACATCGACTCGCCAAAACTTGCCGATGCGGGCGACATCGACGCGCACGTCCGCACTGGGCGAGCCGGCTTCGATGGCGTTTTTCACCAGGTTGACCAGGGTTTGCCCGATCTGCGCGGAATCGATATCGGCCGTGGCTTGCTCAGGTACCGACCACAAAAAAGGCGACTGCCCCGCGAGTGTCTGCAGAAATCCCGCCCAATCGGTGCGTTGCTTGTTGGGGTGCGGCAGTTTGGCGACCGCCGCGTAGCCACGCACGAAGGTATCGAGGTGACGGGCGCGCTCTTCGATGGTGGCGAATACGCGCTCGAGTGCCTGAGGCTGCCCGCGCGCCACCAGTTCGCGACCGGAATGTGCCAACGATGAAATCGGTGCCAGCGAATTATTGAGCTCGTGGCTGATGACCCGAATCACCTTTTTCCACACCGCCACCTCCTGGCGACTCAGTTCGCGGGTGATGCGTCGGTACAGGTGCAGCTGGTGCGCGCGACCATTCAGTGAAAACCCGCGCTTTGAGAAGTGAAATGCCTCATCCTCGCCGTCGATCGGCACCGAAAAAATGCAGTCGCCGCCGTTTTGCGCCGCTTCCTGCATCGCGGCAGGCGTGCTGCCCAATAGCTCGGCAAACGCATGGCCCTCGAGCTTGCCACGTACACCAAACAACTTTCGCGCCGCCAGGTTGGCGTACACCACATGACCGCTTTGGCCTTCCAGCACGAGCGCGGTCGGCGTGTTCTGCACCACGGTATCGAGCAGCAACTCGCGCTGAAACAGCTGCTGACGCTCTTCACGCAGAACGTTGCCGAGTGCGTTGAAGGCGGAGATCAGCTCGCCCAATTCGTCGTCGCGATCCCGCCGTATAGAGGTGGCAAAGTCACCTTCGCGAAAACGATCCACCGCCCCGCTGATGGCGCGCACCAGCAGGCCGAAACGCCAGACGGTGCGCGAGCCCAGCCAGGCCGCCAATGGCAGGGCGACAAGGGCGGCGATGATCCAGGCCAGGCGCAGATCCTGCAACCACGCCACCAGCAAGACCGCAAGCGTCGCGCCCAGCAATGCGGCAAGCATCAACAGCGCAGTCAACTTGCCTTGCAGTGAGGTCAGGCGCATAGAAATGAGTTCCATCGGGGCGCGTCTTCTTGAAAATTCGCTCTTGAGAGAGCGCCGGAAGGCGCGATGCTTCTGGCGAATTGACCAAGAGCATCGCGCCATCCGGCGCTCCCACAAACAAGGCGCGGATCGAGATCAACTCGACTGAGGCGGATACGCATTCGCGCTGCTCTCGTTAAGACCCACTCTCGCCAAGACCCACTCTCGCTAACTCCCGCTCTGCTCAGCCAGCCCCAGCTTCTCCATCCGCCGATACAGCGCCTGCCGCGACAAACCCAACTCGGCGGCGGCGTGGCTGACGATGCCTTTGTGTTGCGCCAGCAGTCTGCTCAATGTGGCGCGATCCAGCTCGGGTTCGTGGTTGCGCGGAGCGGTTGGCTTTGTGACCACCGGCAAGCCAAGATCAGCCGCTTCGATGACGCCATTACGACCCAACAGGATTGCGCGCTCGATGGCGTTCTTCAACTCGCGCACATTGCCGGGCCACGCGTGGGCGAGCAAAGCCGAGCGTGCTTCAGGCTGCAAAGTCGCACGCCCAGCGATGAAGTGTTCGGCCAAGGGCAGCACGTCATCGCTGCGCTCGCTCAAGGCCGGCACCGCGAGCTCGATCACATGCAAGCGGTAGTACAAATCCTCGCGGAATGTGCCGGCGCGAATCATAGCTGGCAGATCGGCATTGCTGGCGCTAATCACTCGCACTTTGACGACCCGTGTTCTGGTTGAGCCCAGACGCTCAAACTGGCCGGATTCCAGCACTCGCAGCAATTTCATTTGCCCGCTCAAGGGCAGATTGCCAATCTCATCCAAAAACAGGGTGCCGCCATCGGCGGCCTCAAAGCGACCGTCACGAGCGCGCTGCGCGCCGGTGTAGGCGCCGGCTTCGGCACCAAACAATTCCGCCTCGATCAACTCGGCCGGCAGGGCACCGCAGTTCACCGCCACGAATGGTCCGCGCTTGACCGCCGAATTGGCTTGAATGATTTCGGCGATCACGCCTTTTCCTGATCCGTTCGGGCCGCTGATCAGCACTGGCACGTCGGCGCGCGCGATCTGGCAGGCGGTGCTCAGCAGTCGCTCCATGCTGTCTGCTGCAAACACCAGGCCGCGCAGATCGAAGCGCTCTTCCAATCGATCTCGATGTTGCTGGCGCTCGCGCTTGAGTTGTCGGGTCTCGCGCCGCGCTTGCCCCAGCGCAAGCAGGTTTTTCACCGTAGTGACCAGCTTGCGGTCATCCCATGGCTTGCCCAAATAATCGGCGGCACCGGCCTTGACCAACTCCACCGCCGCAGCGAGGTCGGTCCACGCCGTCAACAACACCACTGGCATATCCGGGTGGCGCTGCCGAATGGCTGCAAACAGCGCCTTGCCTTCGTCGCCAGATGTCGTGTCGGCGCTGAAATTCATGTCCTGAATCACCAGCCCGACAGCCTCAGCGGCAAGGTCTGATTGAGCCAGTGCCAGGAGGCCGGCATCCGGTGAATGGGCGCAGCTCACATTGAAGCCATGCAAGCCCAGCAGTACTTCAAGCGCGGTGCAAACGGCCGAGTTGTCATCAATGATGAGAATGCGCGACATACGGCCCTGAAGTTGCTGAAGGTGAAAGTCGTTCGGACTCTGCTTGACTCTCTCCCCGATGTTCGGGGAGGGGTTAGGGAATACGTCTTCGCTGGCGTCCACGCGGCGGGTTGCTGTGCCCCCGCTGCATGGACGCCAGTGGTTGCGCTTTATACCGTGCGCGTGGCGATTGCAGGCGACACCTTTGAAGCGCGCCGAGCCGGACCGAAGGCCGCGATCTGGCCCAATAGCAAGACGATCAGCGCTCCCACCGGCACCCAGTACCAAGCCAATCGTGACAACCCGAACTGGTTCATCAGCAGCGCATTCAGCAAATAAGCCAAGGCCGATCCGCTAATCGCACCGATGCAGCCGATGATCAGGTTCTCGGTCATGAAGTAGCCAAGGATGTTGGGCCTGGTTGCGCCCAAGGCACGGCGGGTGCCGATCTGCTTGATTCGTTGGCTGACCCAGAAACTCACCAGGCCGACGATGCCAAGTCCAGTCACCAGCAGCAGGGCGGCGACCACAATGCCGAGCAGAATCGATACCGCACCATCGTTGCGATAAAAATTGTCGCGAATGTCGCTGAAGCTTTTCAGGCTGCGAATGATGCGGCCGCTGTTGCTGGCGATCAGCATGGCCTCGACTTCGCGCATCAGGCGGTCGCGCTGACCCGGCTCGGCGCGTATCAGGTAGGCGCTCGAATCAGAATTGAGCATGCGGTAGGGAACCAGGGTGACCCGTTCTTCGATGTCAGCCCAACCGCGCCACGGCGAGCGCAGACGCTCGACGATGCCGATGACTTGCGCCAAGGGATGCTTTTCTGGATCGCCCACCGAAATCTGCCGACCGACGATTTCGTTCATCGATTCGACCGTTGGAAACAAGGCCCGCGCCAAGCCTTCGGTGATGATGATTTGCGTCGGGACGTTCTCCGATTCGGGCAGATAGTCGCTGATTTCATCGGCAGTGAAATTGCGCCCAGCGATCAGGTTCACGCCGTAGGTATCGATAGCTTGCTCGTCGGCGAAATACATCGCCGTGGTGGCGGTAACAAAGGGTTCGGATTCGCGATTCTCCACCCCGCTGGCCCAACCGTTACCTGCCAGCGGCAAAGCGTTGGTGGCGAATGCAGCTTTCACCCCCGGCGTCTCGCGAATGCGCCGAAGGTCATCGCGCAACACTGAGCCAGCATCGAAATCGGCGACAAATCCGCTGCTCGAAAGGGTGAACAGATTGGCCTCGTCCACGCCAGAAACCTCGTTCATCAGGACAAGGCGCTGCTGGATGATGTACAGCGCGTTGACCACCACGGCCAGCGTTAACGCCATTTGTAAGCCAATCAGGATCAAGCCGACTTTGTTGCGCAACAAGGCCGAAAAAATGGGGCGGATGTGCATGGTCAATTCCTGGATTCAGTCACGTTAATTCGACTTCAACTGCGCGGCGGGGGCGATCTGACAGGCCCGCCAAGTGGGGAACAGCCCGGCCAACACACTGGCGGTCATCGAGAGCAGCACCGCGATGCCGATCAGTTGTGGATCTAGACTGGCGGCCATGGGCGAGTCCGGTAGCAGGGCGCGCACACCCGCCAAACCCAGCCAAGCGACACCCAGTCCCAGCACCCCGCCGGCCACGCCAATCGCAGCGGCCTCGAACAGAAACTGGGCAAACACTTGACCGCGGCTGGCACCAAGCGCGCGACGCACACCGATTTCACCGGCTCGACCAAGAAACTTGGCCAGCATCAAGCCCACGCTGTTGAGCAGACAAACCAGCAGGAACGCCGATGCAATACCCAGAGAAATCGGCACATCATCGCCGACCACCTTGCGCAACTGCAGCCACTCCAGGACCGGCGTCACCCGATTACCCAGCGCTCGCGGAAACCGGCCCAGCGCCTTCTGCTCGGTGACATAGGCGTTAAGAAAATCGAGATAGCGCTCGCGTTCGGCCGCGCTATCGAGCTGCACCCAGAACTGCGTCCACACGCATTCGGAAGTGAGAAACGTATCGAACGAGGGATCGTCGGCCGCCTTGAAACAGTTGGTGTTACCGTTGGGTCTCAGACGCAGATCGTCGTTGATGGTCAGCGGCAGGTAGAAGCCCTCAGGGTCCTCGAACCCGCCGGTGGTCAGATCGTAGTACTTGGGTGCGGGATGCCAGCTATCGAGCACGCCAATCACACGATAGTTGGATTCGCCCAAACGAATGCTGCGGCCGACACTGTTCTCCCCAGCGAACACTTTTTCGTTGACAGCTTTGGACAGCACCACGACTCGCTCGCGGGCTTCGTCGGCACCGCGATCCCAGCCGCTGCCAAACAGGAATGGCGGCTCAAACATCGGGAAAAAATCGGCATAGGTCATGCGCCCGGTTTCGTTGAACGGCTTGATCGCAGCATTCTCTGGCTGTACCGCCAGCGCTATCTGAAACATCATGGTTTGCAGCGGCGCTTGCCGCGCCTGCATCAGGGCGCGTGCATCGCGCCACGTCAGTTGGTCTGGCGGCACGCTTTCTCCGCTAGCGCTATCGCCCCAACCACCGTCGGCTTCCCAGTTATCCAGCCGCACGATGTGCAACTGCTCGCTCTTCCACGGAATAGGGTCAGCGGACATCAGATGAAACACGCTGTACAGCGTCATGAAGGCACCGATGCCCAAGGCAATCGCGGTCACCATCAGCGCGGTCAGCACCGGATTGCGGCGCAAGCTGCGCGCGCCTAGCCAAGCGTAGTAGCGAATCATGGCTGTTCTCACTTAGGCGATGGCGACGGAGCGCGTGGCGGGCGCGGGCTTTATTGCCGCACTTGGCTCACTGCCAAGGTCCACCAACTGACCATCGATGATGTGGACGTTGCGCTGCGCGCGCGCCGCCAGTTCGGGATCGTGGGTGACCATAATGACGGTGGTGCCTTGGGCGTTGATTTCCTCCAGCAACTCAAGCACGGCGCGCGCCATCATCGAATCCAGATTGCCGGTGGGCTCATCCGCCAGCAGCAGCTTGGGCTCACCCGCGAGTGCGCGGGCAATGGCGACGCGCTGCTGTTGGCCGCCGGAGAGTTCACTCGGGTAGTGCTTCATCCGCGAGCTCAAGCCCACCCGTGCCAAGGACTGCTCGATGCGCCGCCGCCGCTCCGCACTCGCCAAGCCGCGATAGCGCAACGGCACGTCGACGTTGTCGAACAGATTCAAATCGGGAATCAGATTGAAGTTCTGAAAGATGAAGCCAATCTTGGCGTTACGCAGCTTGGAACGCTCGCGATCATTGAGGCCACGCACCTCGACGCCGTCGATCTGATAGCTGCCTTCGCTGTGCTCTTCCAGCAGGCCCGCGATATTGAGAAAGGTGGTCTTGCCAGAACCCGAAGGCCCGGTCACAGCGACGAATTCACCCGCGTTCACGTGCAGTGAAAAGTCCCTCAAGGCATGCGTCTCAATGAGCTGAGTACGGTAGATTTTCGACAGATTTTGCATGTGCAACATGAGCGGAGTCCTTGGCGTTCTTTGGTGGCTATAACAACGTAATAGGTGATGCGAATCGTGCTATTCGGAAATCTGCACCCGCGGCGCGCCGCGGAACTCGTCGATGCTGGAGATCACCACCCGATCACCTTCGCTGAGACCAGCCAGCACTTCGACCGCCGCGACACTGACCGCACCCACTTCGATGGTGCGCTTGACGGCTATGCCGTCTTCCACCACGTAAGCGATGCGACCGCCGCCGGTATCCACAAACGGCCCGCGCGCAAGCAGCAGCACGTCGGCCTTTTCCTCAATAACGATGCGCACGTCAACGCGCTGGTTCTGGCGGACGGTGGTTGGTTGTGCCTCTGCAAAGCGGACCCGGCCGGAGACCTGGTTGGCGGTAATTTCCGGCGCGATCGAGGCAAGCACGCCGGCGTGTTTGTCATTGCCAATTCGAATCTCGGCGAGCATCCCGAGGCCAAGATCGTCGGCCATGGTTTCAGGAATCTGCACGTCGATCTGCAGTTGGGCCAGATCGACGACGGTCATCAAGATCTGGTTCACGGCCACCGCAGTGCGATCAGCCACCGCAATACTGCCGACCAGACCATTCACCGGTGCGCGCACTTCCAGGCCCGCCACCAGTCGACTCACCTCAGCGGAACGCAGGTTCTGCTGTTCCAAGGCCAGCTCACGCGTGGTCTGCTCGAAGGCCAGGCTCTCGCGCTCAAGCTCGGTGTCGCCTTTGGTGTGCTGCAAAGCCAGCTCGGCTTTTTTCAGATCGTCTTTGGCACGCTGATAGTCGACTTCGCTGATCGCGCGAATGACCCATGATTTTTCGGCGCGATCCATCTCCCGCCGAGCCGCAGCAAACGCGACCTGCGCCTCATCGAACAAGCGCCGGCTGCCCAAGGCTTGCTTGCGGCTATCGATACGACTGCGGCGGACCTCGATTTCCAGCGTTTGCAGCAGCGAATTGGACTGCTGCAACAGGCTTTGCATCTCGGGGCTGTCGATCACCGCCAGCAGCTCACCCTGCTTGACGGTTGCTCCGGCGGTTACCTTGAGCGAAAGCGTGCCTGCGGCGGATGCGTACAACGAAGGACTCACCGCCGCCACCACCCGTCCCGGCACCTGCACATCACGTACCAGCAAGCCGCGATGCACGGTATCAAAGCGCAGGCGCTCGGCCGAGATGGACGTTTCCGCGCTGAGCATGCGCGACAGCGAGGGCAGCGCCAGCACCAGCACGACCACGCCTAATGTGGCCGCCAGCAAGGCGCGAAGATGCGCTCGCCACCGTGGCGGTGCCTGCATGACGCGATCCTGGGCGGCGGTGTCGCGAATGCTCATGGTGGCGATCAGATGAGTGGTCTGCGTCCTTCATTGCACACGGCGTGCCAGACCGGTCAAATGGTGCAAGCCCTTGCTGATGCAGCACTTAACTCCTTGCCCGATGACAACGAACAAGCGTCCGCTCGCGTCCGCGACTGTCCGCCACCCCAACCAATGGCGGGTGAGCTGGTGGCCATTTATGCGGATAATCGCCCGCTTGTTGGCAGCTGATTGGGCGTCGAGCCCACTGAGTGCCATTCTCCCGGAGGGAGAAGGGTATCCATTAGATTCTCAAGCTTGCCGCTCGCCACCTGTCGCCATCACCTTCCCCTTTTCGGAGCGCGTCAATGATCAAGCGGATTTTCAAATGGTTTGGACTGTTGCTGCTGTTGCTGCTGGTCACCGGCGGCGCGTTGGCGGCGCATACCTGGTACTTCAAGCCACTCAGCGTCAACTGGTTCTACAGCCGCGTGTTTCTGCAGTTCGCGCTGGACAACCCGGAAATGCTGACCCAGATGCGACTGCTTGAGCCCATCGGCATCAAAGGGCACAACGCCAAATTGGCCGACGATTCGCTCGCCTCTGAAGATGCACAAATGGCCAAGTTGGAGCGTGACTACGCCACCTTCAAAAGCTACGACCGCGAATCCATGGCGGGTCAGGATCTGATTTCCTACGACATCTTCGACAGCTTTCTCGGCGACCAGGTCACCGAAGGCAAGCGCTTTCGGTATCACAACTTCCCAGTCAACCAGATGTTCGGCGTACAAAGCGGCCTGCCCAACTTCATGGCGGACTCGCACTTCGTTGAAAGCGAGCGTGATGCGCGCGACTACATCGCCCGCATCGGCCAGTTCGAGCGCAAATTTGATCAGGTGATCGAGGGCTTGCAGAAGCGCGAGTCGCTGGGAATCCTGCCGCCGCGCTTTACCGTCGAGAAAGTGCTTAAGCAGATGCGCGGCTTTATTGACGTACCCGCAGCCGAGCATCTGCTGTACACCAGCTTTGCCGAGAAGTTGAACAAGATTCCCGCCGATGATCTCAGCGAGGAGACCCGCAGCGCGCTGCAAGCCGAGCTTGCGCAGGCCATCGATGCTTCGGTGTATCCGGCCTATCGCAAATTGATCGGATATCACGAAGCGCTTTTGCCCAAGGCCACCAGCAACGACGGCGCGTGGCGCTTGCCCGATGGCGATGCTTACTACGCGTGGCGGGTGCGCAACCAGACCACGACCGATATGACGCCCGATCAGATCCATCAGATTGGCCTTGCCGAAGTCGCGCGCATCAGCGCTGAGATGGATGCGATCTTGCAAGGCGAAGGCCTAGTCGAAGGCAGCGTCGGCGAGCGCGTGCAACGGATCAGCAAACGCGAAGACCAGTTGTTTGCCGACACCGACGAGGGTCGTGAGCAGATTCTGGCCGAGTATCAGCGCATCATCGACGAAGTCTCGGCAGGTCTTGGTGACTGGTTTGACAAGCAACCGGCGGCGAAAGTCGAAGTAAAGCGGGTACCGAAGTTCTCCGAGAAGACCGCACCCGGTGCCTACTATCAGGGCCCGTCGCTGGACGGCAAGCGGCCCGGCGCGTTCTTCGCCAACTTGCGCAGCGTCGAAGACCTGCCACGCTTTGGCATGCGCACCTTGGCGTATCACGAAGCGGTTCCGGGCCATCACTTTCAGATCGCGTTGGCGCAGGAGTTGAAAGGCCTGCCGATCTTCCGCCGCTTCCTGCCCTTCACCGTCTACGCCGAAGGCTGGGCGCTGTACTCCGAGCAGGTCGCTTGGGAAGCCGGCTTCCAAGCCAAGCCGCTGGACAACCTAGGACGCCTGCAAGCTGAGATGTTCCGCGCCGTGCGCCTGGTAGTCGACACCGGCATGCACGCCAAGCATTGGAGCCGCGAACAGTCGATCGACTACATGCGTGAGCACACCGGCATGGGCAAAGGCGAAGTAGTCGCCGAGATCGAGCGCTATCTGGTCAACCCGGGACAAGCGCTGGCTTACAAAGTCGGCATGCTGAAAATTCTGGAGCTGCGTGCCAAGGCTAAGTCCGAGTTGGGCGAGAAGTTCGACATCCGCCAGTTCCACAATGTGGTGCTGACTTCGGGCTCGGTGCCGATCTTTATTCTGGAGCGGCTGGTCGATCAGTGGATCGCCGAGCAGAAGGGCTAGGCAACAGTCCTTCTGAGCAAACCTGGGGCGTTGCGTAAAACATCGCAACGCCCCGTTCAGAGTTCGCAAACACGGGCTAGAATTAGCCGGTGATCGACCTTCGCACACTTTTGATTGATTGTCGTATTGCTTTGCGGGCGCTGCCCGGCAAGGCGGCACAATCGCTGCTCGCGCGGCTGGAAGTTGCGCTGACTGAAGTCAGCAAACAAGGCGTACAAGCGCCAGCAGTCGGCAGCCAAACCTCGCAGCAGGTGGCATTGGCGTGGCAAACGGTGGCGCGGACCTTGAAGCACTCGCACCTGGACATTTACGAAGAACTCAACGCGCGGGTGATGACATTGCTCGGCGAGCGGACCCTGTACGAGCCCACGGAAGAGCTGTTGGTTGTCACCAAGCAGCTGGATGAACTGACCCGCGAGCGGGAACGCATCAACCACCGCATGAGCCAAGCGAAAGAACGCCAACGCGCCGCGCAGATCCAACTGGCTGAGCTGCACACCGCCTTGGCCGCCGCCGTGCCGGAATGTGCAGAGCGTGATGTACAGGCGCAGGCACTGGCTCGCTTGTCCATTTTGGTAGCCCAAGCCAGCACGCCAGCGGCGTCAGTCGAAGCCAAAGCTCGCACCGAGCGCGAAGGCCCCGCGCCCTCGCGCACCGTGCTCGGCCGCATTGCCGGCGGCGGCAGCTCATTCAGCAAGGAACAACGCGACTGGGTGATCGGCGAGACCCTGGGTCTGACGGGCTGGGAATACACCCCGCTCGAGTTGATCGAGAAAGGCGATCAGTGGCTGGCGGCTTTGTTGCTTGAGAAGGGTAATGTGGGGTAGCTGCCCATCAGCTTTGACAGCAGAGCGAGCGGCAATCCAGAAGAGCTTCGCTGCCGGCCCGTAGAGCCGAGTTTGTTCGGCTGCTCGCTTGCCAAGGTCAGCCAGATTCAGGTCAGTCAACTTCTGGTCAATCAGATTCAGGTCAATCAAATTCAGGTCAAGGTCGCTTTTCTGACCATTCAAGAACCCTTACCACCCATCCCCTCCTTCGCCTTCGACCCATCCCATGACCAACCTGCGCGGCAAGACCCTGTTCATCACTGGTGCCTCGCGAGGCATTGGCCTTGCCATTGCCAAGCGCGCCGCGCGGGATGGCGCCAATATCGTGGTCGCGGCAAAGTCGGGCGTGGCCAATCCAAAGCTGCCGGGCACCATTTATTCGGCTGCCGCTGAGATCGAAGCCGAAGGTGGAATCGCCCTGCCGCTGCAGGTCGATATCCGCGAAGAAGAACAAGTGCATGCCGCAGTGGCAGCGACGGTCGCGCGCTTTGGCGGCATCGACATCCTGATCAACAATGCCAGCGCAATCTGGCTGCGCGGCGCGCTGGATACGCCGATGAAACGCTTTGATCTGATGCAGCAGGTCAATTCACGCGGCAGTTTTCTATGTGCCCAAGCCTGCTTGCCGGAATTGCTGAAAGCGAGCAACCCGCACATTCTGACGCTGGCACCGCCGATCAATCTCGCACCCAAATGGTGGGGCCCGCACGTTGGCTACACGCTGGCAAAAATGGGCATGAGCTTTGTCACCCTGGGTCTTGCGGCCGAGTTTGGTCCGCGCGGGGTCGGAGTCAACGCCTTGTGGCCGCGCACGGTGATCTTGACTGACGCCCTCAAAATGATTCCCGGCGTCGATCCCAATGGCGCGCGCACGCCCGCCATCATGGCCGACGCCGCGCATGCGATTCTGACCACCCCAGCGGCGCAGATGACTGGCCAGTTTCTGGTCGATGAAGACCTGCTGCGCAGCCGCGGGATCAGCGACTTCGAGCAATATGCCGTCCAGCCTGGCCGCCCACTGCTGCCGGACTTTTTCCTCGACTGATCACCCACCCATCGACGATGAAATATCTCCATAGCATGGTCCGCGTGCGCGATCTGGATGCCTCGCTTGGGTTCTATCGAGACGCATTGGGATTGATCGAGACGCGGCGCAAGGATTATCCGACGGGCCGCTATAGCCTGGTGTTTTTAGCCGCGCCAGCCACCCCACATGCCGAGATCGAGTTGACCTTCAACTACGACGCGGAGGACTACGGCAGCGCGCGCAACTTTGGCCACCTGGCTTTTGCTGTGGACAACATCTACACCGCCTGCGAGCGCTTGCAGGCGCACGGCGTCACCATCAACCGTCCACCCCGCGACGGCCGCATGGCCTTCGTGCGCTCTCCGGATCTGGTGTCGATCGAGTTGTTGCAGGCGGGAGAAGCGTTGCCACCTTGCGAGCCTTGGGTGTCGATGGAAAATGTGGGGAGTTGGTGAGGGACGCGCCGAATTGCCTGTGGGAGCGGCGGAAGCCGCGATGCGGGCGCCTTGAGGCAACTCCTTTCGCGGCTTCCGCCGCTCCCACAAACACTGCACCTGCGCGTAGTCAACTCCGAAAACCGACTGAAACCTGCTCGGTCCGGCCAACGGGCCTGCAGGCCCGCTGGCGTTCGCCGGCTCGCAGCTTGCGCTGCTCGAAATCCCGGCTCGTCCGGCCAACGGGCCTGCAGGCCCGCTGGCGTTCGCCGGCTCGCAGCTTGCGCTGCTCGAAATCCCGGCTCACCCCCGTTCCAACAACTTGCGCAGATCGATAATCGCTGCGTTGGCGCGGGACACGTAGTTCGCCATCACCAACGAGTGATTGGCAAAGAAGCCGTAGGGGGAACCATTGAGGACGATGGGGCTGCCGAGAGGCTGCTGCGATTCTTCCAGTTCGCGGATGATCTGACGCAGCGATACCAAGGCATTCTTGTCGCGCAGCACGGGCTCGAAATCCTGCTCGGCGGCGCGCAGGAAATGCAACAAGGCCCAGGTGCTGCCACGGGCCTCATAGAATACGTCGTCGACTTGCAGCCACGGCGTCTTGATCGATTGTTGCGCCGCCGCCGGAGTGGATTGGCGGGCTTCCGCGTCGCCACCCAAGTCTGTATCCACACGCACTTGACCGACACTCGCAGACAACCGTTGCGACAGCGATCCGAGGCGTTTTTCTACCACCGCCAGCCAATCGCCCAAGTTGTCGGCGCGCGCATAAAACTGCGCGTTGTACTCGTCCTTGTCACTCAGCCGGGTCAGGTAGGCCTCAACGTGGCCAATGGCTTTGCGGTATTGATTCTCCGAGGCCGGCAACAACCAGCGATCCGACGGCGTCGAGAACAGCGGATCGGCTTCCAGCAGATCGATGTCCTCGGTACTTTGGGTTTGCGAACGACTGAACTCGTTGCGATAGGCCTTGGCCAGATCGCGCACTTGCAACAAGGCGCCAAACTCCCAGCTGGGCACGTTGTCCATCCACACGCCAGGCGGCATAAAGTCGTTCGACAGGTAGCCACCACGCTTGTCGAGCAAGGTTTCGGCCACGCGAATCAGGGTCTCGGTGGTGACCGTTCCAACCACCACCGGCTGGCCACGCGTGGTAGCGCGTGCCTGCGCATGCGCGCTGACGTCGAAATCGTTGGGCTCAAAATCCCACCACCACCAGAACGCCATCGCCAACAGCATGGCCATCGCCAGCAACACGGTGGTGATACGAATCAACAGGTAGCGACGGCGACGCTTGGGTTCAGCCGAGATGGCGTTCATGTGGCATGCAACCGGTAGGGACTGACGCACAGTCTAGCCGTCAGCATCAGCACACCCGCTATTGGCGATTACAAATGTGCACGCCCTTCGCTAGAACTCGTCGGTACCCAAACGCTCTTTCTCGAGATCGTCTGCACTGACGGCGACGAAATCAATGGCCTCTTTCAGTGCACTGGCGGTGGCATTGGCGGGAATTCGCGCAATTGACCACACCACACCGTCTTCAATGCCCCAGAAACCCAGTTTGGAACGGCTGCTCTGCTCGAGTAAGCGTCGCGCCAAAGGCAAGTCGAGGCCCTTGCCTGCGCCCTCGTCGGCCTTCAACCCGGCGGAGAACACATCGCGAAACTCGGTATTGCGATAGGTGTAGGTGCCGGTCTGCACAATCACTAGTTGGGTGCGGTCATTGTCGTCGGTAAAGCGCAGTACGACCTTGGCATCGCCCTTGGGATCGACCTCGAACTCGAGATTCTCCGCCTCTAACGCCTTCTTGATGCGTGGATCGATCGGCGTGGCGGCAGGGTCAGCTGCCTCAACTTCTGTTGCAGCTATCGCAGCCCCCGCCATTGCCACTGCAGAAAGCAGTGTCAACGAGGTCAGCAAACAAACGGAACGTAGGCGACTCATGGACTCTCTCCAGCGGGTAAGGCCGGACGCTGAAAGTAGCGCCGACGTCGGCATGCTAAACCGATTCGTTGGCCGCTGGAACGGCTAGTTTGACCGCATGCACGGGACTAGCCGGGCGCTGGCTGTACGACCCACAATCCGAGTTCTCAGCCTCCGTGCTGCCGTGGCCTCGCCGACGCTAGCCGGGTTGATAGACCTCATTGCCAGCCGCTCGAAACTCCGCCGCTTTCTCGGCCATGCCCTGCTCCAACGCGGCCTGCTCAGACACGCCTTGTTTCGCGGCGTAGTCGCGCACGTCCTGGGTGATCTTCATCGAACAGAAGTTTGGCCCGCACATCGAACAGAAATGGGCAGTCTTGTGCGCGTCTTTGGGCAAAGTCTCGTCGTGGAATTCCTTGGCCTTTTCCGGATCGAGACCCAGATTGAATTGATCCTGCCAGCGGAACTCGAAGCGCGCCTTCGACAACGCATTGTCGCGCGCTTGCGCAGCTGGATGGCCCTTGGCGAGGTCGGCCGCGTGCGCCGCGATCTTGTAAGTGATGATGCCGTCGCGCACGTCTTGCTTGTTGGGCAGCCCGAGGTGCTCCTTCGGCGTGACATAACACAGCATGGCGGTGCCGTACCAGCCAATCATCGCCGCGCCAATCGCACTGGTGATGTGGTCGTAGCCCGGCGCGATGTCGGTGGTCAGCGGTCCCAAGGTATAGAACGGCGCTTCACCACACTCGCGCAACTGCTTGTCCATGTTCTCTTTGATCAATTGCATCGGCACGTGGCCGGGGCCTTCGATCATGGTCTGGATGTCGTGCTTCCAGGCGATCTTGGTCAGCTCGCCGAGGGTTTCCAGCTCGGCAAACTGGGCGGCATCGTTGGCGTCGGCAATCGAGCCAGGGCGCAAGCCGTCGCCTAACGAGAAGGCGACGTCATAGGCCTTCATGATGTCGCAGATATCTTCAAAGTGGGTGTACAGAAAACTCTCTTTGTGGTGGGACAAACACCACTTGGCCATGATCGAGCCGCCGCGCGAAACGATGCCGGTGACGCGTCGTGCGGTAAGCGGAATGTAGGGCAGGCGCACGCCGGCGTGGATGGTGAAATAGTCCACACCTTGCTCAGCTTGTTCGATCAGGGTGTCACGGAAAATTTCCCAGGTGAGCTCTTCCGCGCGACCATCGACTTTCTCCAGTGCCTGATAAATCGGCACGGTTCCGATGGGTACCGGCGAGTTGCGCAGGATCCATTCGCGGGTCTCGTGAATGTGTTTGCCGGTGGACAGATCCATGACCGTATCGGCACCCCAGCGGATCGACCAGACCATTTTCTCGACTTCTTCGGCAATCGAGCTGGTCACTGCCGAGTTGCCAATATTCGCGTTGATCTTCACCAAGAAGTTGCGGCCGATGATCATCGGCTCGGATTCGGGATGATTGATGTTGTTGGGGATGATGGCGCGGCCGCGGGCCACCTCGTCGCGGACGAATTCCGGGGTAATTAAGCCCGGCAGACTGGCGCCAAAGTCCTCACCGACATGCCGGCGCAACAGATGCGCTTCGGTGATCTCCTGCATGCGCTGGTTTTCGCGGATGGCGATGTATTCCATTTCCGGCGTGATGATGCCGCGCTTCGCGTAATACATCTGCGAGACATTGGCGCCAGCCTTGGCTTTGAGCGGTGCACGATGACCGGGGAAGCGCACATGGGCCAAGCGCGGGTCGTTGGCGCGTTTGTTGCCAAACAGCGAACTCAAGCCAGGCAAGGTCTCGACATCGCCACGTTCCTTGATCCACGCGGCGCGCAGCGGCGGCAATCCCGCCGTCAGGTCAATTTGCGCGTCGGCGTCGGTGTAAACACCCGAGGTGTCATAGATGCTAAAGGGCGCATTCTTTTCAGCACCCAAGCTGGTCGGTGTATCCGCCAGCGCCACTTCGCGCATCGGCACCCGGATATCTGCGCGAGAACCACGGACGTAAACCTTGCGCGAGCCAGTGATAGGCCGCGTCACATCTTCGGACAGCGCGGACGTCAGACGAATCAGGTCGGAAGGTTGTGCATTCATGGAGAGACCTTTGCTGTGGACAATTGCGGCGAGAAGTTCGCGGCTCATTCTAAAGGGTGTGTCGCATTTGCCGCCGAGCATCTTTTCAGCACGCCGTTGGTGCGGCTTGTGTTAGAAACTGTTCAGCACGGCCAGCCCAGTCTGAGCCTGCGCGCGCGAATCAACCAAAGCGGGTCAACACAAGTGGAACGTGTGGCTTGCGCGGACCGCTCTTGGCGCCCCACTGCTGGTTTTTACCGCGATCCATTGAAGGAGAATCTTATGCAGTCTGTCTCATCGCATCCTCTCTCGTTGCTCGCTGCCGCACTGCTGTTCGCGGCGGCCAGCACCAGCGTATTGGCCGAAAACAGTTGCGCGCGCGTTAGCACCTTCGATGTGGCTTCGCGCAGCGACAACCTGTTCCAAGCGGTGTTGATCTCGGTCGATGGCGAATTGCCCGGCCCGACCAATGCGGACTCGTGGCGCATCAAGCCTGGCACGCATACGCTCGCGGTCGCCGAGGCCATCGATTCCAATCGCTTCTCAGCGATCAGCAATCGCGCTCGCGACGGCAGCCAAGGCAATCGTTACAAAGAACTTACCCTCGTCGCCGAAGCCGGCATGACCTATCGCCTAGCCGCGCGCTTTCATCCAGACAAAGATAACCAAGTTCGCAGCGGTGGTTACTGGGAGCCGGTGATTTGGGCGAGCTCGGCTGAGGCTTGCAGTTAGCGTCGATGTGACCGTGGAAGCGCGGGAAGGCGCAATGCGGGGCGTGGCGTCTCCGCCGTTAAATCATCGCGCATGCCGGCGCTTCCACATCGGCGTGCAGGCGTGCAATCAATGGCAGCGTCACGCCAACCCCGCGTACACAGTCTGCACGTCGTCATCCTCATCGATCGCTTGCAGGAAAGCTTCGACCTCTTCGCGCTCAGCGGCACCCAAGGTGACCAGGGTTTTCGGGCGATAGCCGAGGTAGGCCTTCTGCACTTCGTAGCCGAAGCCGGGCAGGCTTTTTTGCACGGCATCCAAGTCCGTGGGTGCGGTGAAAAACAGCACTCCGGTTTCTTCTATGCTGAAATCGTCGGCGCCGGATTCGATGGCGGCAAGTTCGGGATCGGCATCGGCGCTGCGCGCTTCAGCTTCGACCATGCCCAAGAAGTCAAAATCCCACGATACCGAGCCGGTGCTACCGAGTTGGCCTTTGCGAAACAGCACGCGAATATTGGACACCGTGCGATTCAAGTTGTCGGTCAAGCATTCAACGATGACAGGCACCCGATGGGGTGCAAATCCTTCGTAGGTGAGCTTTTCGTAGTCGGCGCCGCCCTCCAACAGGCCGGCTCCTTTCTTGATGGCACGCTCCAGCGTCTCGCGCGGCATCGACGCTTTGCGCGCTTGTTCAACGGCCAAGCGCAAGCGTGAATTCATGCTGGGATCGCTGCCGCCGCGCGCGGCGACAGTGATTTCACGCACCAGCTTGGTGAACACGAGGCCTCTGGCACTGGCTGAGGTTGCCTTGATCTTGGTCTTCCACTGAGCGCCCATGGGCAACGCCTATTGCTTGAATTAGCCGAGCATTCTAGCGGTAAGGCAGCGCGGCGCTAGTCACATTTGCTGGGCTGCATCGATGCCTTCGCGCCTCGTCGCAGCCGCATTGGGTCGAACAATCCGCTGCTCAACGCGGCGCGTAGGCGCGTAGAAACAGGTCGACGACTTTGTCGATGTGCGCCTCAGCTTGTTCGTCATCGGGTGCTTCACAGATGCCAATCAGCATGCGCATGTGGCAAAGCCCTTTGACCAGGCAGAAAAAATGCCCAGCGGCCTCACGCGCGTCATCGACCCTGAGCGACCCCGCCACATTGGCTTGTTTCAGCATTGCCTCGAATTCGCTGAGGATCCGCTGCGGGCCGGCTTCAAAGAACAACGCGGCCAGTTTGCTGTTGGCAGGCGCTTGCGCTGCCATCATCCGGTACATGGTCACCGTTTCGTCGTTGGTGACCAAGGCATGAAACGCGCGCGCGATGGTCAACAAGCGGTCGCGAATGGCCATGGTGCCGGCCGCCCATTGGAAGAATGCATGCGGCAGTTGCTCCTCGCAGCGCGCTTTCACTGCTTCCCGAAACAAGGTGTCCTTGTCACTGAAGTGGCTGTAGACCGTGAGCTTGGAAACGCCTGCCTCAGCGGCGATCGCGTCCATGCTGACGCCATCCAGCCCGTGCACGGGAAACATGCGCTTGGCCGCGTCGAGAATTGCCGCGCGCTTCTCCAGATCCTTGGGTCGCCCAGGACCGACCGTCCGCTTTTTGGTGCTCGCGGTGGAAGGGCTAGGACTCAACGGCAATACTCGCTGGCGATCTTAATCGTGAGGCTCGGCATTGGGAGGCTCGGCATTGGGAACTTCGGCATCGGCAAATTCAGCACCATGAAATAGTGGACTACTCAGTTCGATAATTTTACTATACCGGCCAGTTCAGATACTACCGCCAGTCAGGTTAGGACCTTGCATGACCCGTCACCGTGATGTTTCGTTGTCCGTGTTCGCCGCTTGGACGGCGCTGTTTGCGCTCCTCGTCCAGCTCACTGGTTGCGGAGGCACTGGCGATGCAGAGCCGCCCACGCGACCCGCGATGGTGGTGCAGCCGCGACCTACGGCGGCTGATTTCGTTGTCTTTCCGGGCGAGGTGCGCGCGCAATACGAACCCGCATTGGGCTTTCGCATCGCTGGCAAGATCACCCGCCGCTTGGTCGATGTTGGCGATCAAGTGAAAAAAGGCGACCTGCTAGCCGAACTGGATCCCGAAGACGTGCGCTTGCAGGTGCAGTCGGTGCAAGCGCAGCTCACCGCCGCGCAAGCCGACTTGGACCTTGCCCGCAACGAGCTGGATCGGCATCGCGCCCTGCTGCAGCGCAAGCTCATCAGCACATCGTTGTTTGAGACGCGCGAGACCCAGTTCCGCGCCGCCCAGGCGCGCGCGTCACAGATCAAGGCCCAGCTGGACGTGGCCCAGAATCAAGCGGGCTATGCGCAGTTGCGCGCCAGCGACAGCGGCGTGGTGGCGCAGCGGCTGGCGGAAACGGGGCAAGTGGTCGCGGCCGGGCAAACCGTGTTTGTGTTGGCGGCCGACGGTGATCGCGAGGTCGCTATCAATCTGCCCGAGCAGACCATTTCGCGGTTCAAGGTTGGCCAACAAGTCGCCGTCGGTTTGTGGTCGAAGCCTGATCAGCAGCTTGCCGGCAGTATCCGCGAGCTGGCACCCGCCGCCGATCCGCTGGCGCGCACCTATGCGGCCCGCATTGCGCTGACCGGCAGCGCCCAAGGCGTCGATCTGGGACAAAGTGCGCGAGTGTTTTTTGCCAGTGCCAGCGCCGCGGCGTTGTCGCTGCCTTTGCCGGCAGTGAGCGCTGATGGCGGTCGCAGCTTCGTGTGGGTGGTTGATCCGCGCAAGCTCACCGTCACTCGGCGGGAAGTGACGATTGGTGCCTTCGGCGATAACAGCGTGCCGGTATTGACCGGCCTGCAAGCCGATGAGTGGGTGGTTGCCGCAGGCAGCCACTTGCTGAGTGAAGGCCAAAGCGTGCGTCCGGTTGATCGCGAGAATCGCGTGGTCAACCTGTCTCCAGACAGTTAGGAGACTGCGCCGTGAGTGATCGCTTCAATCTTTCGTCGTGGGCATTGGGCAACCGTAGTCTGGTGCTCTATCTGATGGTATTGCTGAGCGTGTTGGGTGCGCTCGCCTACAGCAAACTTGGCCAGAGTGAGGACCCGCCATTCACCTTCAAGGTGATGGTGGTGCGCACCTTGTGGCCAGGTGCCACCGCTAACGAGGTGGCCAGTCAGGTCACCGAGAAGATAGAAAAGAAGCTGATGCAGACCGGCCAGTACGAGTTCATTCGCTCGTACTCGCGCGCCGGGGAATCACAGGTTCTGTACTTCGCCCCAGACCACATGACCTCTGATGAAGTGCCCGACCTTTGGTATCAGGTACGCAAGCGCGTGTCCGATATCCGTGGGCAGCTGCCACCAGGAGTGATGGGGCCGTTCTTCAACGACGAGTTTGGCGACACCTTCGGCAACATCTACGCGCTGACTGGCGAAGGCTTCGATTACGCCGTACTCAAGGACTACGCGGAGCGTGTGCAGCTAGTGCTGCAGCGCGCGCACGATGTCGCCAAAGTGGACCTGTTCGGCCTGCAAGATGAAAAGATTTTCATCGAGATCAGCAATACCAAAGTCGCGACCCTCGGTGTGTCCCTTGAAGCGGTCCAACGGGCGGTGGACGAGCAGAATGCGGTTATTGCCGCCGGATTCTTCGAGACTGACAGCGAGCGCGTGCAGGTGCGGGTGTCGGGACAATTCGACTCGGTGGAAGCGATCCGCGCGTTCCCTGTGCGCGTCGATGGCCGCAGCTTTACCTTGGCCGATGTCGCCGACGTGCACCGCGGGTTTTCTGACCCACCTGCTCCGCGCATGCGCTTCATGAGCGAGGACGCCATCGGCATCACCGTCTCGATGCGCAAAGGCGGCGACATCATTGGTCTTGGCAAGGCCTTGGAGGCCGAGTTCGCGCGCCTGCAACAATCGCTGCCGCAAGGCATGTCCCTGCATCGAGTCGCCGATCAACCTGCCGCGGTGCGCGACTCCGTCGGCGAGTTCGTACGCGTATTGGCCGAGGCGGTCGCCATCGTCTTGCTAGTGAGCTTTTTCTCGTTGGGATTCCGCACCGGACTGGTGGTCGCGTTATCGATCCCGCTGGTGCTGGCCATGACTTTTGCAATCATGCAGTTCTTCGGCATCGGCCTGCACAAGATCTCGCTGGGTGCGTTGGTGCTGGCCCTGGGCTTGCTGGTCGATGACGCCATCATCGCGGTCGAGATGATGGCGATCAAAATGGAACAGGGCTTCGACCGCGTGCGCGCGGCGGGCTTTGCGTGGCAGTCGACCGCGTTTCCGATGTTGACTGGGACCTTGGTGACGGCCGCCGGCTTCCTGCCGATTGCCACCGCCGCCTCCGGCACCGGCGAATACACGCGATCCATTTTTCAGGTGGTGACGATTGCCTTGATCGTGTCGTGGATCGCAGCGGTGGTGTTTGTGCCTTATCTCGGGGAAAAGCTGCTGCCGGAACCTGCCGCCCACGACGCGCACGGCGCAGCACCTGACCCCTATCAGACGCGCTTTTACAGACATTTCCGGCGCTGGGTGGAATGGTGCGTGGCGCAACGCAAGACGGTGATTATCGCCACCGTGGCACTGTTTGTTGCGTCCATCCTGTTGTTCCGCTTCGTTCCGCAACAGTTCTTTCCATCCTCCACACGGCTGGAGTTGATGATCGATCTGAAACTGGCAGAGGGCTCGAGTCTGCGCGCCACCGAGGTCGAAGCAAAGCGACTGGAGGCGATGCTTGCCGATTATCCGGGCATCACCAACTATGTCGCTTACGTCGGCACCGGATCGCCCCGTTTCTACCTGCCGTTGGACCAACAACTGCCGTCTGCCAACGTCGCCCAGTTTGTGGTGCTTACCGCCGATATCGAGGCACGCGAAGCCCTGCGCAGTTGGTTGATCGACATCTTGCGTGATGAGTTTGCCGGCATCACCGCGCGTGTCACTCGGCTGGAAAATGGTCCGCCCGTCGGCTATCCGATCCAGTTCCGGATATCAGGTGAGCACATCGATGAAGTCCGCCGAATTGCGTTTGAGGTGGCCGAGAAGGTGCGCGCCAACCCGGCAGTCAGCAACGTCAATCTCGACTGGCATGAACCAAGCAAAATCATCCGTGTGCGCATTGATCAGGAAAGAGCGCGCGCCATCGGCGTCACCTCAGCGCAAGTCGCGACCTTCATTCGCGGCTCCTTGTCCGGCTCATCAGTCAGTCAATTTCGTGAGAACAACGAACTGATCGAAATCCTGCTGCGCGGCCCCGACGATGAGCGCAGCCGGATGAGCCTGATTGGCAGTCTGTCGGTGCCGACCTCGAACGGGCGCAGTGTGCCGCTGGCGCAGATCGGCACCATCGAATACAACTTCGAGCCCGGAGTGATTTGGCACCGCAACCAACTGCCTACCATCACCGTGCGCGGCGACGTTTACGGCCGCGAACAACCCGCCACCGTGACCGCGCAGATCCTGCCAACGCTGGCCTCGATTCGAGAGGCATTGCCGTTTGGATATCTGCTTGAAACTGGCGGCAGTGTCGAAGATGCGGGCAAAGGCCAGCGCTCGGTCGCCGCCGGCGTTCCCCTGTTTATCGTCGTCGTGCTCAGCCTGCTGATGCTGCAGTTGCGCAGCTTCTCGCGCACTTTGCTGGTGTTTTTGACCGCGCCGCTAGGGCTGATCGGAGTCGTGCTTTTCCTGCTGTTGTTCCAGGTGCCATTTGGCTTCGTCGCGATGCTCGGCACCATCGCGCTGTCCGGAATGATCATGCGCAATTCGATCATTCTGGTGGATCAGATCGAGCAGGACATCAGCGCTGGCCAGCCGCCGGCGCAGGCCATCGTCGAGGCCACCGTGCGCCGCTTCCGACCCATCGTTTTGACCGCATTGGCGGCGATTCTGGCGATGATTCCGCTCTCGCGCAGCGTGTTTTTCGGGCCGATGGCGGTGGCGATCATGGGCGGCCTGTTGGTGGCCACCGCGCTGACCTTGCTGTTCTTGCCGGCGCTTTACGCGGCGTGGTTTCGCGTTCGCCCGGCATCGGCGGTTGCCTGAATGCGCGATCCATTTACCCCGGGCTTTTCATGAATGCGCACACCCTCATGAAAAGGGCCGGGGTTAAACCAGTGGTCGCGCTGAACCGCGATCCAGCGCGATGACTTCCGGCACTGCGCGGCGGCGTCTCGGGTCGGCAGTCTGATGGCGTCCGGGCTAAACTTGCCGGCCTTGTTTTGTATCGGCCGACCCCGGCTCGGAGTTCCATATGCCGCTTGATTTCGCCACCGCCCGTCGCACCATGGTCGAGCAGCAGGTTCGGCCCTGGGACGTGCTGGATCCGCGTGTGCTGGCCACCATCGGTGGCCTGCATCGCGAGGACTTTGTCGGCACCCGCCATCGCAAACTGGCCTACGCAGACATCGAACTGCCGCTCGAACATGGCGAGAGCATGCTGAAGCCCATCATTGAAGGGCGCATTCTGCAGGCCTTGGACCTCGCTCCTGAGCACGATGTGCTTGAAGTCGGCACCGGTAGCGGCTACTTAACCGCCTGCCTCGCGCAGCTGACCCGCGCCGTCTTGAGCATCGATGTTCACAACGACTTCATCGAGCGCGCGCGCGTCCGCCTAGAGTCGATCAGCAGCACCTGCGTGCGCCTGCAAACAGCCGATGCGCTGAGCTTCGATCCCGGCCGCCAGTTTGACGCGGTGGCAATCACCGGCGCGGTGGCAACCGTGCCGACGCGCTTTCTCGACTGGGTGCGGCCGGGTGGGCGCATGTTCGTTATTCGTGGTGCCGCACCGGCGCAGGAGGCCGTGTTGCTGACGCGCCTGCAGAACGGTGCGGGTTGGTCAGAAGAGAGCCTGTTTGAAACCGATGTCGCTTACCTGCAGGGCGCGGCACCCATTCATCGATTTGTACTTTGAACTTCCATTCGCATTTTTCGCTAAGGACGTCATCATGATCTTCCACGCCCGCAGGCCGTTGGCCATTGCCGCGCTGTTGTTGTTCACCAGCGTCAACGTCAATGCCGCCGACTTGTTGCAAGCCTACCAACTGGCTCGGCAAAGCGATCCCCAGTTGGCGGCCGCTGAGTCCTCACGCTTGGCGCAAGGCGAGGGCATCGCCTTATCGCGGTCGGCCTTGTTACCGCAAATCAGTGCGGACCTCACATTGAATGATCGTCAAGGTGACAACAGCACGGTCGGCACCCGCCCCAATCCAGACGGCACAGTCAGCTTTGGCCGGAGTCTGGGCGAGAGTGATACCCGCAATCGTGGCTACAGCCTCAACCTCAACCAGTCGCTTTACAACCGCTCCAATTACACGCGCCTGCGCGCCAGCCGCGCCCGCGCCGCGCGTGCCGATGCCGACTACCAAGCCGCCAACAATGGGCTGATGTTGCGGGTGTCGGAAAACTACTTCCGCGTGTTGACCGCCATCGACTCGCTGGTGTTTGCGGGTGCGGAGCGGCGCGCGGTGAAGCGCCAATTGGATCAAGCCGAGCAGCGGTTTGAGGTGGGTCTAACCGCGATTACCGACGTGCATGAAGCCCGCGCCCGCTATGACAGCGCGCGTGCCAATGCCATCGCCGCCGCGAACGCACTCGATGACGCACGCGAGATCCTCGCCGAGATCACCGGCGAATATTTGCAAGGCTTCAAGGGATTGGACGACAGCTTCACTCCGAAATTGCCCGAGCCGGCCGTCGCCACCCAGTGGGTGGATTGGGCGTTGGCACAGAACCCGGGCCTGCTGTCGCGCGAGCAAGGCCTGCTCGCCGCTGGTCACGACATCGACACCGCCCGCGCCGCGCATCTACCGACCTTGAGCGCCAGCGTCGGCTTCAACGACAACGCGACCTGGGGCAGCAGCGGCTCTAACGGCGTCGTATTTCCGGCCGACAGCGCCAGCGATGGCAATACCATCGGTATCAGCTTGCGTGTGCCTTTGTTTGAGGGCTTCGCGACACAGGCGCAGGTTCGGCAATCGGTATATAACCGCGACGTGATCGGCGACCAGTACGAACAGGAGCGCCGCGCCGTCATCCGGCAAACACGCAACGCCTACCGCGCGTTAGAGGCTGGCATCAGTGAAATTGGTGCACGCCTGCAGGCCTTGGTATCGGCGCGCAGTGCGTTGGAGGCTACCGAAGCGGGCTTTGAGGTGGGCACCCGCACCATCGTCGATGTATTGCTCAGTCAGCAGCAGCTGTTCCAAGCGCAGCGCAACTACTCCGACTCCCGCCACACCTTCCTGGTCAATGGCCTGCGCCTGCGCCAAGCCGCCGGCACCATTGCCTTGAAAGATCTGCAAGAGGTCAATCGCTCGCTGGTTAGCGATGCTGAAGCGGCCCTCGTTGATACGCAGCAAGAGCCGCTGTAAGGGGAGTTTTTTGGTCGGCCCTGCGCGCCGCGCAGGCCGGCGGCTAGGGCGGAAAGTCGTCTGCCGGCAAGATCGCCTCAATCCGCTGCAACGAGCGCATGACCGCGCCGCGTGAGCCTGCCACCGCTTCCATGCCGGCGACGCCCATCGCTTGTCGGCGCTCAGTGGCGCTGAGCAGGCTTTGCAGGGCGGCGGCCAAGCCTTCTGAATCCATGACCCTAAGTGCGGCACCGCGATCCAACAGCAGGTCGGTCACTTCGCTGAAGTTGTGGGTGTGCGGGCCGACCAACACCGGCACGCCAAGCGCGGCGGGCTCGAGTACGTTGTGGCCGCCAATAGGTTCCAGACTGCCGGCGACAAAGGCGACATCGGCGGCCGCAAGAAACGGCAGCAATTCACCCAGTGTATCGACCACAAAACACTGCACACGCGAATCTGGCAAGCCGTCTTCGGTGCGGGTGGCAGTCGCAAAACCATAGCTGCGACACAGCTGCGACATGGGTTTGAAGCGCTCGGGATGGCGTGGTGCCACCAGCAGCAGCGCATCGGGAAAACGCCCGAGCACGCGCGAGTGCGCCTCCAAAACCGCCAGTTCCTCGCCTTCGTGGGTACTTGCAGCTATCCACACCGGTCGCTGCGCGCCCCAGCCCTCGCGCCAACTGGCGGATTGCGCGGGCAAGCCTTCGGGTACGCGCATGTCGAACTTCAGATTGCCGACGATCTCCATCCGCTTGGGATCGGTGCCCAGCGCTAGGAAGCGCTCACCATCGATTTGTGATTGCGCGGCGACGAAGCGCGCGCAGCGGATCGCTTCACGGGCCAAAGAGCGCACCGGACCATAACCACGCAGTGACTTTTCCGACAGCCGTGCATTGGCGATCACGATGGGCAGGCCACGATCCCGGCACTCCAGGAACAGGTTGGGCCAGATTTCGGTTTCCATGATCACCGCCAAGGACGGTTGGATGCGATCCAGAAAGCGCCGAATCGCGGCTGGCAAGTCGTAGGGCAGGTAGACATGAAATACCGCGTCGCCCCACAACTGCCGGACCCGATCCGAGCCGGTGGGTGTCACCGTGGTGACCACGCAAGGGCGGTCGGCATAGCGCATGCGCAGGGCGTCGATGAGTGGCGCGGCGGCGTTGACCTCACCTACCGATACGGCATGCACCCACAGGCTGCCAGTGAAGTTCGGCCGCGGAAAGAACCCGAAGCGCTCGCGCCAGCGGCCATAATAACCACGCATCTTCAAGCCGCGTGTTGCCAACCGATACAGGATGACCGGCGTGACCAGGTACATGGTCAAGGTGTAAACGGCGCGCATGAAAGCGTGCTGGACGGTGGCGAACTGCATGCTCAGCGCTGATCCGCGAATGTAATACGCCCAGCCGGAACCGGTGCGGCCAGCGCTGTCATGGTGAGGGATTGCGCAGCAAACGCGCCAATGGTGGCGGGGCGGCCGCATTGACCGGCTCCAGCTCACGCGCAATGTCCACAAAGCCACGCATCACCGCGATGTCCTGCGGCCGACGATTGAGCGCGTCGCGCGCTTCCCTATCAGCGCCAGCAGCGAGCAGGCGCCGCACCAGTCGCAGTTGCCCATGCAGGGCGGCCAGATGCAGCGGCGAAAAACCACGACCATCGCGCGTGGCCAAGCTGGGCTCGGTTCGCAGCAGACGCTCGACCTGGGCGTTCAAACATTCTTCGTCCGGATTGGCACCGGGCTCCATGCGTGAGCCCAACAGCAGCAGCAAGGGCGTCAGGCCATCGGCGTTGCGCGCATCAGCGACAGCACCGGCTTCGAGCAACAGCTCCCATGTGCTCAACACGCGAGCCCGCTCACGCACGCTGAAACCAAACTGGGCCAAGGCGTGCAACGCCGTTGCGCCGCGTTGATCGACGGCCTGCGCGTTGGCGCCCGCCTCCAGCAGCACGCGGCATACGTCCGGGAATCCCAACGCTGTGGCAACCATCAGCGGCGTGATGTCACCCGGCAGCGGCTGGTCAGCGGCAACGCCATGGCGCAAAAGCACGGCGATCACCGTCAGTTGGCGGCGGCTCACCGCCGCGCTCAAACAGGTGGCACCACTGCTGGCGGCACGCGCGGGATCCGCACCGAGACTGAGCAAGTCGGCGACCACTTCCGCGTGACCGCTGCCGCAGGCGCGCAGCAAAGCCGTGGCACCCTGCGCATCGAGACCATCCACCGGCAGACCGAGCGCAATCAGGCGACGTACCGCAGCGCGGTCGCCGCTGGCGGCGGCCGTCACCAGATCCGCATCGCGCAAGGGCCGGCCGGGCAAGCGCCAGCCCGCCCAATCCAACCAGTCAATGGATTCCGGATTGCCCTGCGCCAAGGCGGTGCCGCGTGCGGTGCGGCCGTCGGCGGTACTCGCGTCTGGCTGCGCGCCATAGCGCAGCAACAGCGGCAAGGCGGCGCCGCAACGGCGCCCGATCGCGACCATTAGCGCGCTCTCGCCACGCGCATCCAAGGCTTGCGGATTGGCTCCGCTGGCAAGCAGGTCATGCAGCAGGTGCCACCAGCCGAGGCGAATGCTCAACGTGATCGGTGGATCACCTGCGTGCGCGGCGAAGCCATCGGCACCGCTGGCTAACAACGCTCGTGCCCGCGATTCGCTCGCTGGGCCGCGCTCGTCGGCAAGCAGGCATGCGTTGAGATAGCGGGCGAGCCCCGCGCGGCCGCCGACCGTGGCACCACGCTCCAACATGAGGTCGATGCCAATGCCATCCGCCGCGTCGATGCAGCGCCACATCCGTTGGCTGCTGCTGTCATCTGCCGCATGCACATCTGCGGCATGGACATCTTGCGCATTGACATCTTGCGCATTGACATCTTGCGCATTGACATCTGCAGCATGCACATCCAACTGGCCCGCCAAGCGCCCGCGCAGACTCGCCGGTAACCGGGGGCCGAAGGCGTCGAACAGCTCACCACAAACATCTGGATCAGATTTCGTGCGCAGCAACGCGTCAACATCTGCCGACGCATTGTCGAGCAATGCAGCATGCAGGCGCTCGCGCCATGGGCGCGGATCGACCGGGACAACTTCAGTGAAGTCGCTGGCGACAGTCTCGACAGCGCCGTGATCCAGCGTCGATGGCAATGCGTAGGAAGGATCGAGTAAAGCCACCAGCGGCCAGCGGCCACTGGCGACCGCGATATCGATGGCACGACGACCATCGTCGGCCGCATGCGAGGGGTCCACGCCCATGCGCAACAGAGTAGCGATGGTTTGCGCACTGGATTGCGCCGATTGGCAGGCGAGCGCGAGTGCGTTTCTGCCGACGTGATCGGCTGCACTGACGTCGGGGCTTGCCGATTGCAAGCGCTGCAACACCGCCGTGGCACCAGCGCGCGCCGCTTCCAACAAGGCGGTCACCGCATGTTCGTCGCGCGCGTCGATGTCAGCCCCAGCCACGAGCAGCGCGTCCACCAAATGCAAGTTGCCGGCCAAGCATGCCTTCATCAAGGCAGTGCGGCCCAGACGGCCGCGTGCGTTGACCGCAGCCTTGTGCTTCACCAGCAGTACCAGGCCGGCAGTGTCGTCGTCGCCACCGACTGCAGCCAACAAAGCGGGCTGGCCGCCAGCTGGCTCTGGCTTGGCCTTGCGATCAAGCAGAAAGCGCGCCATGCGCCAATTGCCAGACTCACAGGCCACGCCCAGGGCGCTGTAGCCGTCGCGATTGCAGGCGTCGATCTCGGCGTTGCCATCGAGCAGGAGTGCGGCGACTTCAGGATCGGCGAGCAGCGCCGCAAAGTGCAAAGGCGTGCGGCCTTCGGCATCGGTAGCGCGCGCATCGGCGCCGTTGGCGAGCAAGGTCATCACCGCTTCCGGGCGGCCATGCAGGCTATCGCGAGTCGCCGCAAGCAGCGGTGTCAGCCCGGCATGGCGACGGTTGACATCGACACCGCGGGTGATCAATGCGCGCAACAAGCGCAAGTCGGCGAGCACCGCCGCCAACATGACCAGCGTGCGTTGGTCGCGCTGACTTGGATCCGGCAGCGCGTGCGGCTGTGCACCCATTTCAAGTTCGGCGAGTGCCAGTTCGACCCGCCCATTACGCGCCACGGCGTAAAGCCGCATGGTCGCGTCCAAGCCGACGGGCAACAGCAACTCGGGTTCGACCGCACTGCTGGCAGCCATCAGCGAGCGCTTGCTCGCGCTGTTCGCGGCCAATTGGGCAGGCTCCACCAAGGCGATCAGCGCTGCACTGCAAAACGGCGCAATCAACACGGTCCACAGCGGCAACGCCAGCATGCGCACGGCTATTGGCAAGCGTTCGTCAAACACGCCCAAACCAATCGCGCCCAACAACAGGACCAGCAGCAGCAAGGTGGCCAGCAGACCTCGTCCGGCGGAAGGATCTGCCTGCGCCAAAGCCCGCCCTGCCTGCAGCGCGGATTGCAACGACGGTCGGCGACGTCCCTTGACGGGTTCAACCACCGGCAGCAACAGTGCTGGCCAGTAACGCCAGATAGCCAGACCACCTGCCGCCACCGCGACGCTGGCGAGCAAGCTGGAAGAGAGCGACGCAGCAGCCAGCAGCTGCATCACTGGCCAAGCCAGCAACACAACCAGCAATCCCCCAGCGACCAGCAACAGGATCAACACAATCCACGCCCGCGCTCGGAGCAGGACCAGCAAGCCAGCTTCAGCGCGATGGCCCAGCGCCCATGCCGCGCCTGCCAAGTGCAGCGGCAGTGCGAGCAGCAACGGCAACAGCGTCCACGGGGACGGCGGCAACAGCAGTGGCAACAAGCCCAACGGAAGCGCCAGCGCAAGCCCGGCAAGCGGTCCGGCCGCGCTCGTCGCTGGTGGGCGTGCCGACTCAGCCACAGTCGAGGGTCTTTCCGAACTCGGCAAATGCCGGCGGTGGCAGCTGCAAGTGGAAGCCCGACTGCTGGATGTTGGCGCAGACAACAGCGAAATCTTCGCGCCCAAGCCGCCGCGGGTTCAGCAAGTCCAACTCCAGCACGAACTGAAGCGGCATCAGGCCGCCTCGCAATGCAGCTGGCAGCACCTCAAAGTCGTCGCGCTGCGCAAGATACACGTAAGTATCTGCCCGCCGCAGGCTCTTGTAGACGTGACAGCTAGACCTCGACATGGCGGCTCTTAGCAGCAGGCATGCGCGCTTCCCGTCAGGAAGGTTGGACGGCAGGATTGACGGGCCGAAGCGCGCTTACGAGCGCTTCATGAAGCTGAAAAACTCTTCGTTGGTCTTGGTGTTCTTCATCTTGTCGAGCAGGAACTCCATCGCCGACAGCTCATCCATCGGATGCAGCAGCTTGCGCAGGATCCAGATCTTTTGCAGGAAGTCGGCGTCGATCAGCAACTCCTCGCGGCGTGTGCCCGAGCGGTTGATGTTGAATGCCGGATACACACGCTTCTCGGCAATCCGTCGATCTAGGTGCACTTCCATGTTGCCGGTGCCCTTGAACTCCTCATAGATCACCTCGTCCATCTTCGAGCCGGTATCGACCAAGGTGGTCGCGAGAATGGTCAGCGAACCGCCCTCCTCGGCTTTACGTGCGGCGCCAAAAAAACGCTTGGGCCGCTGCAGCGCATTGGCGTCGACACCACCGGTCAACACCTTTCCTGAGCTTGGCACCACGGTGTTGTAAGCACGTGCCAGACGGGTGATGGAGTCGAGCAGGATCACCACATCGCGCTTGTGTTCAACCAGTCGCTTGGCGCGTTCGATCACCATTTCGGCCACTTGCACGTGGCGCGCGGCGGGTTCATCGAAGGTCGAGCTGACCACTTCACCGCGCACGCTACGCTGCATCTCGGTGACTTCTTCCGGACGCTCGTCGATCAACAGCACGATCAGGTGCACGTCGGGATGGTTGTGCACGATGGCTTGGGCGACGTTCTGCATCAGCATCGTCTTGCCGGCTTTGGGCGGGCTGACAATCAAGCCCCGCTGGCCCTTGCCGACCGGCGCCATCAGGTCAAGGATGCGGCCGGTGATGTCTTCGGTGCTGCCGTTGCCGCGCTCAAGTCTGAAACGCTCGCGCGGAAACAATGGTGTCAAGTTTTCGAACAGCACCTTGTTCTTGGACGCTTCCGGCGGCTCGGCATTGATGGTGCCGACCTTGTCCAGCGCGAAATAGCGCTCGCCGTCTTTGGGCGGGCGAATCTTGCCGATCAGATAGTCGCCAGTGCGCAAGTTAAAACGGCGGATCTGGCTCGGGCTGATGTACACGTCATCGGGTCCGGCCAGATAGCTGGCATCGGCCGAGCGCAGGAAGCCATACCCATCCGGCAGAATCTCCAGCACGCCTTCACCGGCCACGCCGTCGCTGGTTCGCGTCAACGCCTTCAGCAACGCAAACGTCACGTCCTGCTTACGCATCCGTGCGACTGCATCGCCGAGACCAATCTGATCGGCAATGTCGAGCAAGGACGTTGCCGTCATCCGCTTGAGGTCGGTCAGCGAGTAGACCGGGAAATTAGCCGGCACCTGGAATGCCGGCATCGGCTCCTGGCGTTCGGAGCGATCGTCACGATTGCCACGCTCCGGTTTGTCTTCAGGCAACGGCGGCCGGCCCTCGCGATTGCGATTGCGCCGCTCGCGATGGCGATTGCGACCTTCGCGCGGTGGTCGCCCGTCATGGCTACCCGAATGCGACTGTTCCGAGCCGGTCGACTCCGACGGCGATTCTTGCGAACTGGCAGACGTGGAGCTGTCAGCGGCTGAGTCGTTGGACTCCGAGTTCGCCTGTAGGTTGGGTTGTCGCGGGCCACGACCGCGACCCTGCGGGTTGTCTGGCGGCGCTGCTTGCTGGTTCTCGGCTGGACTTGTTGGCGGCGGTGCGTGTGCTGCTTCCGGCGCGACTACGGCCGCCTTCACTGCCTGCGGCTCATCGGCGGCGGTGGCTTGGCGAGCGGCCCTTGCAGCCTCGCGCGCGCGCGGCGGCTTGGCGACTGCCGCAGCATCGGGCGGTGGCAGCGAACTGGCCACCGGCGCATTGTCAGGCGTCGACGTTCGTTTGGGAGGCGGCGCGACATCAGGCGCTAACGCCTGTTTAGAAGCATGCGCGCCATCAGACGCTAACGCCTGTTTAGCAGCATGCGCGCCATCAGACGCTAACGCCTGTTTAGCAGCATGCGCGCCATCAGACGCGCTGGCGCGCTCGGTCGACGCGGTTGCGCCGGACTCGGGGACATTTTCTTGCACGGGATTAAATCCTCGCGGGGTGCGAGCGACGGAAAAAGAGGGAGGTCAAATGGGAGCGAAGCTCCGCAGACGAGGGAAAAGGTAGCACCGTAAATGCGCGCCAGTAAAGTGCTCGCGCGTATTCCGATTCACATTGCTTCGATGGGAAGGTGCAAGAGCCGGGCATTGAGCCGTAATGATCGGCTGGTTTGCGGCAGCCGGGCACGCTTGGCTCCACGACGCCCCGACCCCTGACCCGCTTTGGCAAGCGCGACGAATAGCCGCCTCAGCAGCATGCTCCTCTGCACTTGTTTCAGCGAGCAGCGAAGGCTTAGAGAATTACAGCGCGCGGTCAATCAATTGGGTTAACTGGGTCTTGCTGACCGCACCCACCTGGGTCGCTTGCACCTTGCCATCCTTGAACAACATCAAGGTGGGAATGCCGCGCACCGCAAATGCCCGCGGAGTTTTCTGGTTGTGGTCGATATTGATCTTGGCCACTTTGAGTTTGCCGGCATAGGTCTGCGCGATCTCGTCAACAATCGGCGCGATCATTTTGCAGGGGCCACACCACTCGGCCCAGAAATCGACCAAAACAGGCTCGCTCGATTGCAGCACCTGGACTTCAAAATCGGCGTCTGAGACTTCATGTACGTGCTGATTCAAGGCATCACTCCAGCGTTCTGGCCGCCGGGCGGCGACCGCATCGGCTACACTTGGGGGCGAAACCACGACCAGTCAAGCGTCGGACGCGGCCGCCCGAGTGTGCGGTGGTAGCGCCGGCGGAGCAAGCGCACCTTTTGTGCCGCAGAGATTTGAATGTCCGAAATTATTTCCCAAGCATCCGAAAAGCCGCTCACCGACATCGCTTTTTCCAGTTTTGAGTTGCATCCCGCCCTCCTCGCCGGATTGAGCAACGCGGGATTTACCCGCTGCACGCCGATTCAGGCGATGACCCTGCCGATTGCTTTGCCCGGACGCGATGTCGCCGGGCAAGCCCAAACCGGCACCGGCAAGACCTTGGCCTTCTTGGTCACCCTGATCAACCGCTTGCTGACGCGGCCGGCGCTTGCCGAGCGCAAGCCCGAAGACCCGCGCGCGCTGATTCTGGCACCGACCCGCGAATTGGCCATTCAGATTCACAAGGACGCGGTGAAGTTTGGCTCCGAACTCGGCCTGCGCTTTGCGCTGGTGTACGGCGGCGTCGACTACGACAAGCAGCGGGAACTGCTGCAGCAGGGCGTTGACGTCATCATCGCCACGCCTGGCCGGCTGATCGATTACGTCAAACAGCACAAGGTCGTCTCGCTGCACGCCTGCGAAGTGTGCGTGCTCGATGAAGCCGACCGCATGTTTGACCTCGGCTTCATCAAGGACATCCGCTTCTTGCTGCGGCGGATGCCAATCCGCACCGAACGGCAAACCCTGCTGTTCTCCGCCACCTTGAGCCATCGCGTGCTGGAGCTGGCCTACGAGCACATGAACGAGCCGGAAAAGCTCGTTGTTGAGAGCGAGTTCATCACCAATGCCAAAGTGCGGCAGTTGGTGTATTTCCCCGCCGATGAAGAAAAAATCCCGTTGCTGATCGGCCTGCTCACGCGCAGCGAAGGTCATCGAACGATGGTGTTCGTCAACACCAAGGTGTGGGTGGAGCGCGTGGCCCGCTCGCTGGAGCGCGCCGGCTTTCGGGTCGGCGTGCTGTCTGGCGACGTGCCGCAAAAGAAGCGCGAGACGTTGCTCGGCCGCTTCCAGAAAGGCCAGTTGGACATTCTGGTCGCCACCGATGTCGCCGCTCGTGGTCTGCATATTGATGGCGTGAGTCACGTCTACAACTATGACCTGCCGTTCGACGCGGAAGACTATGTGCATCGCATTGGCCGCACCGCGCGTTTGGGCGCTGAAGGCGACGCGATCAGCTTTGCCTGCGAACGCTACGCGATGAGCCTGCCGGACATCGAGGCCTTCATTGAACAAAAGCTGCCGGTGGCCGCGGTCGAAACCGATTTGCTGGTGCCACTGCCGCGCGCAGCCCGCGCACCGTTGGCCGAAGGCGAAGAGGCCGGCGAGAGCGTAAGCGCGATCTTTCGTGAGGTGCGCGAAGCCAAGGCGGCCGAAGACGAACGCCGGGGCGGTGGTGGTCGCAGTAGTGGTAGTCGCAACAGCGGTGGCCGCAACGAGTCCGGTGGCGCGGGTGCAAGCAACCGCAGCGGCGGTTCACGCAATGGTTCCGGGCCGCGCCGTGATTCCGTGCCTCGCAGTGAGCACACTGCGCGCCCACGCCACGAAATTGGCAACGCCCCCGCCGAGCCGGTCACCGTGAAGATCGCGGCGATCCCAGCCACTCCGGCGGCAACCTCCAGTGAGTTTGATGTGCCTGCCGACAGCACCCGCAAACCGCGGCGTCGCCGTGGCGGTCGTGGGCGTCGTCGTGAAGGCGATAGCGCAGCGGTGGAATCGGGTTCAACCAGTCCTGTTTCATCGGCGGTCATCACCGGTCCCATACCGGCGGTGCTCGACAAGGCCAACTCGGGCAAGCCGAGCCTGCTCGGTCGGATCAAGCAAGGTTTGCGCGCGCTGGTCAAGCGTCCGCCGCGCGGCTCGCATTGACTTAAAGCAATCGGCGGCAAGGATTCGTTGCTTGTCGCCGGCGGTCGCAGGTTTTGTTGCGATGGCTCGAAAAGCGAGCGCCGCAGAAGCGGCACCCTCCTAAAGCCGCCGCAGGCAAGCACCAGCGCATTCAGGTCGCGCCCTGAACCAGGCAATTGCGCCTCAAACAACGGCCAATCTGCTACAGTTCGGCGTCTTTTATCGACGCCGCAACGCATGGGTGACGCGGTCTTCTCTGATCGGATTTCAACGCGGCTCGCCGTCTTGGCCCCCGCCGCCCTACTCACCGCTGGCGTTTGGTTGCTTTGGCAGCTGGTAAAGCTAATTTGGCTGCTGGTCGCCGGCCCCACTCTGCCGCCGCCAGCGACGTCCAATCTTGCGTTGCCGATGATGCAAGCGGCGCAGCCGGCGATCAATGTCGCCAAGTGGCATTTGTTTGGCGATCCTGGCGTGCGTCTGGACCTTGCGCGCCTGGCCCAGCAGGCACCCGCCACCGCGCTCAAATTGGTCTTGCGTGGCACCTTCAATGAAGACGCATCGAACGGCGGCTACGCCATCATCTCGGATGAAACCGGCCTCGATAAGCGCTATCGCGTCGGTGATCAATTGCCCGGAAATGCGCAACTGATCGGCATCTACAGCAGCCGCGTTCTGTTGCGCCGCGCCGGCATCGATGAGTCCTTGAGCCTGCCCAATTCTGAACCTTCCACGCAGCCCTCAGGCCAAGCAAGCCAGGGGCAGGTGCCTGCCACTGCAGGTGTCGGCCGAGCACCGCCGCCAGCGCCTGCCGCCGCGCGCCTCGCCAACACGCCGGCACCGTTTATCAACCCGAACATCAGCACGGGCATGCCGAGTTTGGAATCCATTCGTGCGGCCACCGGCACCGACGTGGCCGAGCTGGCGAAACAGGTCAGCGTGTTTCCCGTACTTGAGAACGGCCGCTTCAGCGGTGTGCGCTTAAGCGTCGGACGCGATTCCGATTTGCTTGACCGCGCGGGCCTGCTGCCAACCGATATCATCACCGCGGTCAATGGCATTCCACTCGACGGCCCCGAGCGCATTGCCGAGTTGACTGCTGCTTTGCGCAACACTCGCCAACTCACGCTGGCGGTGCGTCGCGATGGCAATACACTGCAAATTCCTGTTGGCCTGTAGCCGAACTGTTACCTCGCTTTGCTCTCCCGACTCTTGAATTTACATGCAACGACACGCTGCTGTTCGCACCAAACAAACGCGCTGATTATTTGGATATCCGCATGACTCGATTGGCTCCGCAACCCAGCACTCTCGCGCTTTGCATGCTGCCGCTGGCGCTGGCGCTAGCGCCGGCGACGCAGGCGCAAATGGAATTGGCTGGCACCCCGCTGCCGACGCCTACCGTGATGGTTCCGCCTGCCGCGAGCGCGCCTGCCGCCATTGCGCCCAGCAGTCGCACCGGCCAAAGCACGACCATCAATCTGCAAGGCGCCGACATCAGTGCGCTGATCCAGACGGTCAGTGAAATCACTGGCAAGACATTCATCGTCGATCCGGGCGTGGTCGGAAAAGTCACCGTGATCTCCGGCCAGCAGATGCGCGCTGATGAGGTCTACGAATTGTTCCAGTCAGTGCTGCGCGTGCATGGCTACGCGGCAGTGCCATCGGGCTCGGTGGTAAAGATCGTGCCCGAGGCCATCGCTGCACTGGACGGCGGCGCGTCGATAGCCAGCAACAGCGGCGTCGATGAGTTGGTGACCCGGGTGATCGAGGTCAAACACGTTTCCGCGCAGGAGCTGGTGACCCTGTTGCGCCCACTGATGCCACAGCAAGGCCACATGATTGCGCATGGCAACAGCAATTCGCTGCTGGTCACTGATCGCGCTGGAAATGTTGATCGTCTGACTTCGATCATTCGCCGTATCGATACCTCGGCTGATGTGGCCGTCGAAGTGATCCCCTTGCGTCACGCCAGCGCTTCCGAAGTCGGTCGTACCGTGTTAGCACTGGAGCCCTCCAGCAGTGCTACCTCGCCCACGCCGGGCGGCATGAAACTGATCGCCGATGAGCGCACCAACTCGGTCTTGTTGTCGGGCGATCGCGCGCAACGCCTGCGCATGCGAGCGCTGATCGCGCACCTGGACACGCCGCTGGAATCCGGCGAAAACACGCAAGTGATTTACCTGCGCTACGCCAAAGCCGCCGAGCTGGTGCCGATCCTGGAAGGCGTCGCCGACACCCTAACCGGCACGGCAGCGAAGTCCGAGAGCGCCAACCCGGCCACCATCCAGCCGCACGAAGGCACCAATGCGCTGATCATCACCTCCTCTCCGGCAGTATTCCGCGACCTGTCTTCGGTGGTGCGCCAACTGGATGTGCCCAGCGTGCAGATCCTGGTCGAGGCGATCATTGCCGAAGTCAGTGACGACCTCGCGGATGAGTTGGGCGTGCAGTGGCAGACCACCACCATCGATAGCGACGGCAACGGCGGTTTGACCAGCGGCGTGATCGGCGGCACCAACTTTCCCGGTGCGGGCGGCGTGGGTGGCATCGTGGGTGCGTTGACCAACCCCTACAGCGCGGTTGGTGGTGGTCTCAATCTGGGCTACTTGAGTGGCACGGTCACCTTACCCGGCAGCCGCACTCCGCTATTTCAAATTGGCGCGCTGGTCAAAGCCCTGCGTGGCGACGCCCGCGCCAACATGTTGTCGAATCCCTCCATCGTCACCCTTGACCACAAGCAAGCCGAGTTCAAGGTCGTCCAGGAAGTGCCGTTTCTGACCGGCCAGTTCACCAACACCGGTGCCGGCGGCAGCACGCAGCCGACCAATCCATTCCAGACGATCGAGCGCAAGGACGTGGGCTTGATCCTCACCGTCACCCCGCACGTCAATGAAGGCAGCAGCGTGCGGCTGGATTTGAAGCAGGAGGTGTCATCACTGGCACCGGGCGTGCAGGGCGCGTCCGATCTGATCACCAACAAACGCGAACTGACCACCAGCGTGATGGTCCCCGATGGCGGCCTGCTGGTACTGGGTGGTCTGACCTCGGCAGAAACTACGGAAAGCCTGCAAGGCGTACCCGGCCTGTCGCGCATTCCGGTGCTGGGTGGTCTCTTCAAATCACGCGCAGCCAAGCACAGCAAGCGCAATTTGATGGTGTTCTTGCGCCCGCGGATCTTGCGCGACGAAGCCACCACGGCGGCGATTTCCAGCGAACGCTACAACTTCCTGCGCGCCGAACAACAGCGCATGAGCGAGAACAAGGAGCTGCGCTACAACGGCGACAAGCAGCCGATCCTGCCCGAGCTGCCGGAAGAGTTGTTCCTGCCACCACCACCGCCAGCGGCGACCACGGAGCCGCTGCGTGAGTGAAGTAACAACGCCAGTTGCCGCGCCGACGCGGCCTGGCTTCGGTTTTGCCAAACGCCACGGCGCCACCGTGGTCGATTGGCAGCCCGAACTGGCGGTCATCGCTTATCGGCCGGGTGTGCGCCCGGAAGTGATCGCCGAACTGCGCCGCCACTGCGGCGTGCCGCTGCGCCTGGATCGAATCGAGGCCAGCGCTTGGGAACGGTTGCTGCGCGATTTGTATGAGTCCGGCACCGACGACGCCCGCGCCATGGTGGCCGACTTCGATGACAGTCTGGACTTGCGCCAAATCGCCGACGCACTGCCCGAGCCGCAAGACTTGCTGGAGAGCGAAGACGACGCGCCGATCATTCGCTTGATCAACGCGGTCTTGACCGAAGCGGTCAAGGAGAACGCGTCCGATATCCACATCGAGCCATTCGAGAATCGCCTGGTGGTGCGCTTTCGTATCGACGGCGTATTACGCGAGGTGCTGGCACCGCAAAAGGCGGTCGCGCAGCCGGTGGTCAGCCGCATCAAGGTGATGGCGAAACTCGACATCGCCGAGAAGCGCTTGCCGCAGGATGGGCGAATTGGTCTGCGCATCGCGGGTCGCCCGGTGGATGTGCGTGTGTCCACGATTCCTTCCGGACATGGCGAGCGCGTGGTCCTGCGCCTGCTCGATAAACAGGCCGGCCGACTGGATCTTTCGCAGCTCGGCATGGACCCGACCACGCTTGCGCGTATCGATCAGTTGATCCATCGCCCGCACGGCATTTTGTTGGTCACCGGCCCCACCGGCAGTGGCAAGACCACCACTCTTTACGCCGCGCTCGAGCGCTTGAACGACGCCACCCGCAACATTCTGACGGTGGAGGATCCGATCGAGTACTACCTCGACGGCATCGGCCAGACGCAGGTCAACGCCCGCGTCGAAATGACCTTTGCGCGTGGCTTGCGGGCGATCCTGCGACAGGATCCGGACGTGGTCATGGTCGGCGAAATCCGCGATCTGGAAACCGCCGAGATTGCGGTTCAAGCCAGCTTGACCGGCCACTTGGTGCTCTCAACCTTGCACACCAACAGCGCGGTCGGCGCGGCCACGCGCTTACGCGACATGGGTATCGAACCTTTCCTGCTCAGCTCATCGCTGATTGGCGTGTTGGCGCAACGGCTGGTGCGCGTGCTCGACCCCGCCATCAGAGAAGCCTACACACCGACGGCGAACGACTGTGCTGCCTTTGGGCGTGCGTTCGACCCCAGCCTGAAGTTCTACCGTCCCGGCCCCACCGCCAGCGGCCGCAGCGCCGGTTATCGCGGTCGCGCCGGACTATACGAGATGGTTCTGGTCGACGAAGCCATGCGCGCCGCCATTCACGATGGCGCCGGCGAGGCGGAACTCACTAAACTCGCCCGCCAGCACACCCCCGCCATGATCGATGATGGCTGGACCAAGGTCTTGGCTGGGGTGACTTCGGTGGATGAGGTGTTGCGAGTGACTCGGGATGAGTAAGCGCTAAAGCGCGACTCAACTTACGCGGGCTCAGCCACAGGGGCCAAACCGCGTTTCACCGGTGCTTTGCTGGTCGCCGACTTTTTCGCCGCAGCCTTCTTCGCCGCAGATTTGAGCGGCGCTTTCTTGCTTGGCGCTTTCTTAGTCGCTGCCTTCTTTGCTGGCGCTTTCTTGCCAGCCGGCTTGGTTACGGCAGCCTCGCCAGCGGCCTTCTTGATCCCTGCCTTCTTGACCCCGGCCTTCTTGGCAGGTGCCTTCTTGCTGGCGCTGCGCCCACGACCAGGCTTCGGTGGCGGTGCGGTCTCCATGATGGTTTCGCAGTCGGCCAAGCTCAGACTGGCTGGCTCGCGATCCTTGGGAATGCGGCCATTGCGCTTGCCATCGGTGACATAAGGGCCATAGCGGCCATTGAGCACCTGGATGTCGCTGCCTGCGAATTCCTTGATCAAGCGATTGGCGGCGATTTCCTCTTTCTCACGAATGCGCGCAAGCGCGGTCTCGAGATCGATGGTGTATGGATCGTCTTCCTTTTTTAGCGAGGCATATACGCTGCCGCGCTTGGCAAACGGGCCAAATCGGCCAATCGCAACGCTGACTGCTTCGCCGTTGTCCTCGCCCAACGTGCGCGGCAGCTTGAACAGCTCCAACGCGTCGCCCAAGGCAATGGTGTGCATGCTCTGACCAGGCCGCAGGCTGGCGTAGGTCGGCTTGTCGCCGTCCTCCGTCGTGCCGATTTGCGCGAACGGCCCGTAACGTCCCAGCCGCACGGTGACTGGCTTGTTGCTCTTGGGATCAATTCCGACAACGCGCGCACCAGTGGCCTCGGAGCGATCCACCGACTGGCTCTTGTCGTCGACCAGAGCCTTGAAGGGTGCCCAGAAACGCGCCAACAGCGGCACCCAGTCTTCTTCTCCGCGGCTGACCGCATCCAACTCGTCCTCGAGCTTGGCGGTGAAGTCGTAGTCAACGTACTGGGCAAAGTGGCCGCTCAGAAACTTGGCGACGGCACGACCGACATCAGAAGGCCGAAAGCGCCGGCTGTCCAGAAACACGTACTCGCGATTGAGCAAGGTCTGGATGATGCTGGCATAGGTACTGGGTCGGCCGATGCCGTATTCCTCCAGCGTTTTCACCAGCAAGGCCTCGGAGAAACGCGGCGGCGGCTCGGTGAAGTGCTGATCGGCGACGATGGCCGCTAACGGCACCTTTTCACCCACCCGCAAGGCTGGCAGTTTGCGACCTTCGTCATCATCCTCGGCGCTCTTGCTGTCCTTGCCTTCTTCGTAGACGGCGAGGAAACCCGGATCGACAACCGTGGTGCCACTGGCCCGAAAGCTGTGCTCGCTGCCGGCGGCAAGATCCACCGATACGGTGTTCAAGGTCGCAGGCACCATCTGGCAGGCGATCGCGCGCTTCCAGATCAGCTCGTACAGCTTGGCCGCATCTGGATCGAGGTACGCAGCGACCGACTTTGGAGTCAATGCGGCCGAAGTCGGTCGAATCGCCTCGTGAGCTTCCTGCGCGTTCTTGGACTTGGTGCGGTATTCGTTGGCCTGCGCGGGCAACGCCTGCGGGCCGAACTGGCGCAGGATGACCTCGCGCATTTCGGTCACCGCGTCGTTGGCGAGGTGAGTCGAGTCGGTACGCATATAACTGATCAGACCGACCGTCTCACCATCACCCAGCGACACGCCTTCGTAGAGTTTCTGGGCGATACGCATGGTGCGACTGGTCGAGAATCCGAGCTTGCGCGCCGCTTCCTGTTGCAGGGTTGAGGTGATGAACGGCGGCGACGGACGCCGCTTGCGCTCTTTGCTCTGCACATCCGACACCAGCAACGCGTTGCCGGCTGCGGCGACCAATCGTTGGCGCGCGGCATCGGCGGTAACGCCGTCGGTGATATCGAACTGCTCGTACTTGCGTCCATCAAGCCGCGTCAGCCGCGCATTGAAGGGTTGCGCGGCGTGCGCCAACTGCGCCTCAAAACTCCAGTATTCGCGCGCAACGAAGGCTTCGATCTCTTCTTCGCGCTCAGCGATCATGCGCAGCGCAGGGCTTTGCACACGACCGGCGGACAAGCCGCGCTGCACTTTGCGCCACAGCACCGGGCTCAGATTGAAACCCACCAGATAGTCGAGGGCACGACGCGCCTGTTGCGCATTGACCAAGTCGGTCGCCAGCACACGCGGATTGGCCACCGCCTCTTTTACCGCACGCGGGGTGATTTCAGTGAACACCACGCGGTGCAGTTGGCGGCCTTCCAGCAATCCGCGCTCTTTCAATATTTCGGCGATATGCCAGCTGATCGCTTCGCCCTCGCGGTCTGGGTCGGTCGCCAGATACAGCGACGTGGCACTGCGCGCGGCCCTGGCAATGGCTTCGACGTGCTTCTCGTTTTTGTCGATCAACGAGTAGTTCATCGCAAAGCCGTGCTCGGTATCCACTGCGCCTTCTTTCGGCACCAGATCGCGCACGTGGCCAAACGAGGCCAACACCTGAAAGTCTTTGCCCAGGTATTTGTTGATCGTCTTGGCCTTGGCTGGCGATTCGACGATGAGCAGATTCTTGGCCATGCAGATAGTTGACTCGTGTGCAAAAAGGAATTCGCTGGGAAACGCCACCGCGGCGCTACAATCACCTAAAAGCAACACCCGCGTCGATCACCTCACGCCGGCGTCCCTATATCAGTGGATGCACAGGGCTTTACGCGCTGTCAAGCAAGGCGGACGCGCAGGGCTGACAATTTGACGGCCAGACAGGGGTCCGACTGACATCCGCGCCGCCGCGCACCACTCAGTGCAGCGGCTCGTTGTCGTCGTCGAACATGTGGTTCTCCATCCACGCGAATGCGGCTTCTTGGCCGGGCTGGTTGAACAGCACCATCAGCACCACCCACTTCAGATCATCAAGATCGATTTCATCAGAATCGAGCGCCATCACCCGATCAAGCACCAGCTCGCGACGGGTCGGATCCAGCACGCCATTACGTTCCAACGACATCAGGAAGCCGCGACACTCGCGGTCCAGGCGCGCCTCTTCCGCATCGACGTAGACACGCACCGGACCCAACGCCGCCCGCGTGTCAACGTCTGGTCGCTCGCGCGCCAGCTCATCGAGCCAATCGAAGGCTTTGCTGATTTCGGTGGGGCTGAATCCGGCTTGCAAAAGGCCGGCTTGCAGCGATTCGCGATCACGGACGACGTCCGGGTCTTCGTAGAAATAGTTCTCGAAGAGGTACAGCAGTACATCCAAAATGGTCTCTTTCATCCATCCTCGGCGGCGTGGCTGGGAGGGTTGCGGACCTTAAGGCTCACGGGCGTAGCGGCCGTGGCTGACGGCAACCCGACCCTCCAGTTCCAATACGAGGAGCATGGCGGATAGGCCTTCGATGGTCAACCCGGTGCGCTCGGCGAGCACCTCGATGGCGACGGGATCGTGCCCCAATGCTTGCCAGAGGCGATCACGCTCGGCGTCGGCTGCGAACTCCGAGCCAGCTTCGGCAATCGCCGGTGTTTCGTCTTGATCCAGCCTCGCGGCGAGCATGCTGCCCAGCTCACGTGCAGCAGGTGCCAGCGCCTCCAGCACTTCGCTTGCGCTTTCCACCAGCCCGACCCCTTCGCGAATCAGCCGATGACAGCCTCGCGCCATCGGATTGTGGATGGAGCCGGGCAAAGCGAACACCTCGCGACCGGCCTCGGCGGCCAAGCGAGCGGTGATCAAGGCTCCGCTTTGCAATCCAGCCTCAATCACCACCACACCCAACGCGAGTCCGGCAATGATCCGGTTGCGACGCGGAAAGTGCTCTCGGCGTGCGCTGGTGGCGGGCGGGAACTCGGTCACCAAGGCGCCCCCTGCGTCGACAATGGCATGCGCAAGCTGGCGATTGGCGGCGGGGTAGATGAGATCGGGTCCCGTGCCCATGACCGCAATGGTGATCGCTTTGGCATCCAGCGCGGCGCGATGGGCCTCGGCGTCGACCCCATCCGCCAAGCCGCTGGTGATGCTCAACCCGGCTCTGGCGAACGCAGCCGCAAAATTGCGCGCATTGTCGCGGCCACCCGAGGTCGGGTTGCGACTACCGACAATGCCTACTTGCGCAGTCCATAACGCGGCGGGCGGGCCGACGACGAAAAGCGCGGCCGGCGCGTTGGGCGTGCGCGCCAGCAACGGCGGGAAGTCCTCACCGTCTATGCAGACCAGATAGTGGTTCGGCGCGCCCAGCCAATCGCAGTCAGCGGCGATCGCCGCCGCATCCACCTTGCGCAACCACGAAATGCTGGCTGCCGGCAGGCCCGCGCCGCGCCAACCCGCAGGCCCCGCATCCAAGGCGGCTTCCACGCTGCCAAAGCGTTCGATCAATGCACGAATGCGAGCGCCCCCGAGTCCGGGGGCGCGAAGCAAGGTCAGCCATGCCTGCGCCGCCAACGGCGCATGGGTGAGCGGCACGGCGCAGACGCGCCGCCCTTGCTTACGGTAACTCGAGGGGTGCTTTCAGCACGTCTTCCAGACGAGCGGGTCGCACGCCATCCATGATCAGTCCATAGCTCAGCTTATCGAAGGTACGGAAAATCATGACGTGGCCGACGAACTCGTCCGGCAACTTCACCTTGTTGCGCTTGAAGTCGTTATTGATGGGATACGGATGCGCCACCTCGTCAACGACCAACTCGCCCGGACGATAGATCGAATAGACCTGGCCATTCTCGACGCCTTCGCGCGCACCCGCCGACAGTGCAACCACATCGCGCGGCCCGCCGTACACAAAGCGGTCTGTCTGCGCCAGCACGCGCATGTCTTCCGGCACCGAGCGCGGAGCGCGCGGCTGGAAGGAGAGATCGTACGGACGCTTGTCCACCGGCATCAGCAAGTCACCCTTGCGAACCTCGGTGCCTTGCTCAGACAACATCAACGTGGCTGGATCGCCACCCACGGTGACCACGCCGGTGGCGCGCTCGATTACCTCGTAGCCCAAGACCTCAAAGCCATTGTCCGACGCGGCGAAGTAAGCCCACTCAATTCCAGAGGTCTTCGGATCCAGGCCGTGTGCCAGCGTGTAGTCGTCGGTTTTCAGACGCTTTTGGCCGCTGACCGGATGTGGGTGCAGCGCAAAGCGAACGGTTGGGCGGACGACGGCATACTCTTGTCCGGGCTCAAAATCAGCGCCACGCACGTACACCGTCTGCTGCGAAGTCGACATCAGTCGACCTTCTTCCAGCGCCAGCACGTACGGCAGGCTTTCCATGGTCTCTTTGTCGATGACCCGCGGTTTGCGCAGGAAGGCTTCGATGTCAGCCAGCGGAATCGCCGTGATGGAATCGAGCGGCTGCCGCCGTGCCTGCGGCGACAGCTTGGTGACCGACAACGTCGGCCTCCCACCCAGATAGGCCAAACTGATCACATCACCCGGATAAATAAGGTGCGGATTCTCAATTTGCGGGTTGGCCTGCCAGATTTCCGGCCACAGCCAAGGCTCGTTGAGGAAGCGGGCGGCAATGCTCCACAACGTGTCGCCACGCTTGACGACGTATTCGTCAGGGTGGCCTTCACGCAGGTCGACCGCCATCGCTACGCTGCTGATGGTGATCAAGGCTGCCGCGCAAACGGTAAGAAGTTTTTTAAGCATGACGGCCATGTGCCTGTTTCCCCAGCAGGTTTACTTCACTATAGCCCAAAGTTTGCCGACAAACGAGCGATCCCAGCCAGCTGCTTCACGGCAACCACCGCTGCGCGTCCTACACCTTTCCCTCGCTGCCACGCGGCGGGTTCAGTCAGCGCCGTGTGGCGGCGTTAGAATAGCGCCATCTTTCGGCTTGCGGCGGTCATAACCGCCTTCATTCGCCCCATGGCTAATTTAGAGATTTTAGAATTCCCTGACCCGCGCCTGCGGACGATTGCCCGTCCTGTGGTTGCCAGCGACTTCACGGCCGCTCTGCAGCAGTTGATCGACGACATGTTTGAAACCATGTATGCCGCACCCGGCATCGGCTTGGCGGCCAGTCAAGTCGATATGCATTTGCGCTTCATGGTGATGGACATCAGTGAAACGCACGACCAGCCGCGCGTCTTCATCAATCCCGAGATCGTTGAACATTCGGGCGTGCAGGTGCACCAGGAGGGTTGCCTGTCGGTTCCCGGTATTTTCGCTGACGTCAATCGCCATGAACGGATTCGCCTGCGCTTTCAGGACCGCTTTGGGGTCGCCCAAGAATCAGAGGCGGACGAGTTGTTGGCGGTATGCATCCAGCATGAAATGGATCATCTGCAAGGACGCTTGTTTGTCGATTATCTGTCGCCACTCAAACGTGAAATGGTGCGCCGCAAGCTGGCCAAGCAACGCCGTGCGGATGTTGCATAAGCGCAGCTCAGCCACACCTTCGCATTGAACAGCGCCAGCGTTTACGGGCGAGCCTGCGAATGAACCTGCGTATCGTGTTTGCCGGGACCCCAGCGTTTGCGGTGCCATGCCTGCTGGCGTTGCTGCGCAGCGGCGTTGAAGTGGCGGCGGTCTATACCCAGCCTGATCGCCCGCTGGGTCGCGGTCGTCGGGTTGAACCCGGCCCGGTCAAACAGGCCGCGCAATCCGCCGCAATCGAAGTTCGCCAGCCCGAGCGTTTGCGCGGTAGGGAAGTGATCTCGGCATTGCGGAATCTCAAGCCGGACCTTCTGGTGGTGGTGGCGTATGGTTTGCTGCTTCCACAAGCCGTACTGGATATCCCGCGATTTGGTTGCTGGAACGTGCACGCCTCGCTGTTGCCGCGTTGGCGGGGTGCGGCACCAATTCAGCGCGCTATCGAGGCGGGCGACGTCCAGACTGGCGTGTGTTTGATGCGCATGGAAAAGGGCTTGGATACCGGCCCCGTATTGTTGCAGCTCAGCGCAACCCTGACCGGCAGGGAAACCTCGGGCGACTTGCATGATCGACTGTCACTGCTGGGTGCCGAAGTGCTGGCGGATGGAATCGGCCTGCTGCGCGCTGGCCTGATCCCGCAACCTCGCGCGCAAGCGGAGGTCGGCGTGACCTACGCGAGCAAGCTGGAAAAATCCGAGGCCAGACTTGACTGGGCAGGCGATGCGTTCACGCTCGAACGCAAGGTGCGGGCATTCTCCCCTTGGCCCATCGCTGAGGCAGAAGTCGCAGGCGAGCGGCTACGCATTCATCGTGCGGAGGCAATGTCGCCCACCTTGGAGCCAAACGTCCACCCACCCGGCAGCGTGATCCAAGCCACCGCGCTGGGGATCGATATTGCCTGCGGCAACGGTGTGCTGCGCTTGCTTGATGTGCAGCGCGAAGGCGGACGCGTGATGGCCGCGCGCGACTACCTGAATGCGCGACCGGCGCTGCGCCAGTGATCGTTGCCACCGCAGGCGCCGCTTCGCGCGCCGCCGCTGCGCGGGTGTTGGCGCGGATACGATTTGACGGGGAGTCGCTGCGCGTGGTGTTGCCGCAGCTGACGGATACCCATCTGACTGAAAATCCGCTCGCTCCGCGCGACCGCAGCTTGGCCGAATCCAGCGTGTTTGCCGCCTGTCGCGGGTTGTTCCGATACGAGGCGCTGCTAGCGCTATTGCTGCAAAAACCGCTGGTTCGCAGCGACGCCCAGGTACACGCGTTGCTGCTGGTCGGGCTGACCCAACTGGATGCCCTGGGAATGCCCGCGCACGGCGTCGTCGATGCCTGCGTCGGCGCGGCACGGGTGCTCAACAAGCCCCGCCTCGCCGGCTTGGTCAACGCGATTTTGCGGCGCTTTATTCGTGAGCGGGAGAGCCTGTGCACGGCCATTGCCGGCAATGACGAGGCGCGCTGCAATCATCCGCGTTGGTTGATTGATGCCTTGCGTGAGGCGTGGGCGGACGACGCCGAGCGCGCGATGCAGGCCGGCAATCAACAGCCGCCGCTCTGGTTGCGGGTCAATCAGCGACGCATCGAGGTCGCGGCCTATGCTGACTTGCTGGCCGCAGCCAACATCGCATACAGCACCGATCCTGACGTGCCCAACGCACTGTGTTTGCCGCAGGCACCGGCCGCGCGCAGCCTGCCCGGTTGGGATGCGGGCCTGGTCTCCGTGCAGGACAGTTCAGCGCAACGCGCTTGCTTGGCGTTGCGGGCGCAATCGGGGATGCGCGTGCTCGATGCCTGTGCCGCGCCCGGCGGCAAGACGGCCGCGCTATTGGAGTCAAACGACGATCTCGATGTGTTGGCGATTGATGCCGATCCAGCACGGCTGGTGCGGATCGCGCCCGCATTGGCACGGCTCGGCTTGCAGGCGTCCGTTGTCGCCGCTGAAGTCGAACATCCGGATCGTTGGTGGGACGGGCGCCCATTTGATCGCATCCTGCTGGACGCGCCATGCTCGGCGACCGGGATACTCCGTCGGCAACCGGATATCCGCTGGCATCGCCGCGCCACCGACATCGCGCCGCTGGTCGCCTTGCAGGCGCGCATGCTGGCGGCGTTGTGGCCTTTGCTGAGTCGAGGCGGGCGTCTAGTCTATGCGACCTGCTCCATGCTTCCGGCCGAGAACGCCGAACAGATCGATGATTTCCTCGCGACTCACGCCGACTGCCAACCGTTGCCGCTGGCCGCGCATTTTGGGCGTGCGGCTGGCCGTGGTTATCAGCGCTTGCCAGGAGACGGCAACGGCGACGGCTTTTTTATCGCCGTGCTGGCGCGTGACTAGACTCCCGCCACGTTGCAAACCTGTGGCGGGCGCATTGTTCGCGATGCTGTTGGTGGCTTGTAGCGCGCCGACACCCGAGCGCGCGTCGATCAGCAGCGCGCGACCCTTGCCCAGCGCCAGCGGCGCCGACCTCGAGATCGTCCAGCAACTGCGACTTTCTCCAGCTATGTTGGAAGCGCTGGACGCCGGTATCGCACTGCGTTTCAACTACTCCATCAAAGCCTGCGATGACAGCCGCTTGGCCGCATCAGCAATCGAGCTGAGTTACTCGGCGCTGACCCGCCGATACGCGTTGCGAGGAGGCGATGGTGAGCAACGTTATTTCGGCCGCCGCAGCAGCTTGCTGGCCGCACTCGACCGCATTCGTCTGCCGCTGTCTGACCTTGCCTCATTGCAGTGTGCTGGGGTTGTGGTGCTGGCGCTCGATCTTTCCGCGTTGCCCACGCCACTGCGCTTGCCGGCGTTGTTGCTGCCCGCCGAGTGGCAGCTGATTTCACCGCCCTTCGCATGGTCCGCCGCGAGCAACTAAGCAGCCGCCTTGGCTGGGCGGCGCTGGCATTGGCGCTGGCGCTGCTGGTGCTTTCGTCGCTGTATCTGGCGGCCGACGCGGAAGGCCTGGGACAGCGCTATGCGTACCTGTATCCCTACGTGTTTGGATTGGCGGCGGCCGCGCTGCTGACCTTGAGTGCGGCCATTGTGCTGCGCCTGTGGCGCTTGGCGCGGGATGTGCGGGCTGGCGTCCCCGGCGCTCGACTCAGTCGGCGACTGTTGTTGATTCTGCTGTTGCTGGCCTTGCCGCCGGTGGGCTTGGTGTATGCGTTTGGTGCGCGTTTCATTGCGGCAACGGTTGACACGTGGCTCACCGCCAACACTGCTGAGGCCATGGACGAAGCCTTGGCGATTGGTCGCTTGTACCTGGACGATCAACTGAAGGCGGCCGAAGCCGATGTGCAGCGCGCCAGTGCGCAGCTGGCAGACGTCGCCGATGGCGAATTGGCAGTGGCACTTGAGTCGGCTTTGGATGCCAGCCGCGCCAGCCAGTTCGCCGTCTATAGCGATGGCCGTCTGCGTGCCATTGCCGCCGCCGACCCCGCTTCAACCCGCAACGCACCGCCCAGCGAGGACATGCAACTCGCGCTCAATGCGCGCGGGCGCTATGCCGATACTGAAGTGGTTGAGCAAGTGTTGCGCTTGCGTGTGTTGAGAACCATCGAGGGCTCGCCGCGAGGTCGCGTCCTGCAGGGCATCTTTGCTTTGCCGGCTGACTATGCGCAGCGGCTGACGACGGTGGAAGCCGCAGCCGCCGCTGTGGGCCAAGCCAACTACTTGCGCGATGCGCTCAAACTGACATTCCAGCTGATTCTGACCTTGGTGTTGCTGGTGTCGGTGCTACTGGCAATCCTGTTGGCATTCGACGTTGCTCGCCGCGTCGTCGACCCCATCGCGCGACTGGCAGCCGCCAATCGTGAAGTCGCCGAAGGTCGTTTCGACGCGCGCCTGGCAGACAATCGCGATGACGAACTCGGCATGCTCGCGAAGAGCTTCAATCGCATGGTTGACGACTTGCAACGCGCCAGCGCACAGGCGCGCGCCAGTGCCGAGGACACCGAGCGCCAACGCGCGTTTCTGCAGACCGTGCTGGCGCGCCTCAGCTCGGGTGTGCTGGTCGTTGATGCCGATGGCGGCTTGCGCAGCAGCAACGCCGCTGCGGCCAGCGTGCTTGGCTGCCAGATCGATGCGCTGATCGGGCAACCGCTGCTGCGCTTGAGTGAACAGGTACCCGCCTTGTCACCGTTGGTCGACACCTTGCTGCACCGCCTGCGCGAGGGCGTACGCGAATTTCGCGAAGAGATTTTGTTGCCGCGTGATGAGGGACGCCAGCAGTTGTTGTTGCGTGGCGCACGCTTACCCGATGAAGGCTTGGTCGCGGTGTTCGACGACACCACCGAGATTGATCGCGCGCGGCGAGACGCCGCCTGGGCGGAAGTCGCCAAGCGACTTGCGCATGAGGTGAAGAATCCGCTGACTCCCATCCAACTCGCCGCCGAGCGACTGCGTCGACGAGTGATGCCCACCTTGGCAGCTGCCGAAGCCGAGGTCGTTGATCGCGCAACCCATACCATCGTTGCTCAAGTCGAGGCCTTGAAGACCATGGTCAATGCGTTCAGCGACTACGCCAAACCACCGCCGCTGGCGCGGCTGGCGCTGGATATCAACGCCTTGGTGGCTGAAGTGGTCGAGCTGTACATCGGCGATCCACGCCTGCAGCTCAGCGCCCAACTTGCAACGGACTTGCCCAAGCTCGTCGCCGACGGCGGACGTTTGCGACAAGTGCTGCACAACCTGATCAAGAACGCGCAAGAAGCCGCCGCCGAACGCGCAGGCGTGCACATCGAGATCAGCACCTGCGTGCGCTTTGGGACCGGCAACCAGTGGGTTGAGCTGAGCGTGGCGGATGATGGACCGGGCTTACCCGAGGGCTTCGACGCGGCGTGGTACGAGCCGTATCGCACCACCAAGATCAAGGGAACAGGGCTCGGGCTTGCCATCGTGCGCAAGATTGCGGAAGAACATGGCGGCCAGCTGCGCGCCGAGACCCGCCGTTCCGGTGGCGCTCGCTTCAGCTTGCGCTTGCCGGTGCAGCTGACGTGAGTCATTGAGCTGACCTGCGACTGAGCTGACGTGAGTGACTGGGGTGCGCCGGTGAGGCTTGCATCAGCTGAGCTGCAACGGCGTCAGATCGAGCGCGGCGGCCGCAGATTCCGCATCCACTGCATGCGGCAGGATGCCCAGACACGGCAAAGTGAGCCGCTGGCGCAGTATTGCCACCGTCTGCTCGGCAAACGCCAGCTGCGGATCGACCGCACTGCCGATCCAGCCCAGCACCCTTGCGCCATCGGCTTGCAAAGCGCGCAGGCTCAGCAAGGAGTGGTTGATGCAACCCAAGCGCAGACCGACCACCAGCACCACCGGCAACTGCAGCGCCCGCACCAGGTCGGCCTGCATCAGGCTGGCGGATAGTGGCGCCATCCAGCCGCCCACACCCTCTACCACCACACACTCGGCATTCGCGCGCAAGGCCGCGTAAGCGCGTTGGATCGGTGCAAGGGTCACCTCCACGCCGTCATTGGCAGCGGCAATTTCTGGCGCGGTGGCGTCAGCCAACGCAATCGGGTTGATCAGTTCGTAAGCAAAGCCGGGCTCACTGGCCCGCTGTAACGCCAATGCGTCTGCATTACGCAGACCATCGACGGTCAGCTCGCAACCGCTGGCCAGCGGCTTCATGCCCACGGCACGCACAGCGCGCGCGCGCAACGCGTGGATGAGCGCAACCGTAGTGAAGGTCTTGCCCGCGTCGGTATCGGTGCCGGTGACAAAAAAGGAGTTGAACATGCAGGATGGCGGGCGAATGCGAGTTGCCAAGTGTAGACGTGCATTGCTCGTTACACTTCAAGCTAGCAGCTTGTCGGACTTAGCTGGTCGAGGCGAAAATTTGGCTGCGTGAGGACAGATTTTCGACGATTTGCAGGCTCATAGCAGGGCTATGGGCCAAGAATTGGCAGAAATATGGACCGCGCAGACGGATTTGCAGCCCGGCCGGGCTAAGTCCGACAGGCTGCCAGGTTCAATGATTGGCAACGGAGCCCACATGTTCGATTCGCAAACACTGACTGGCAGCAAGACCGCGCAGTACGCACAACTGCTGCAGCAGGCCGGCGCCTTGATGCATGGCGAGCGCGACCGCGTTGCCAATGCCGCCAATGTGGCCGCCTTGGTGTATCACAGCCTGTCCGGGCTGAATTGGGTGGGCTTCTATTTTTTTGATGGCACTGAACTGGTGGTGGGGCCGTTCCAAGGCTTGCCTGCCTGCGTGCGCATCGCGTTGGGGCGTGGCGTGTGTGGCACGGCGGCGAGCACGCGCAGCACCCAGCGGATTGCTGACGTCGATGCCTTCCCTGGACACATTGCCTGCGATTCCGCGTCTCGCTCCGAGCTGGTCGTGCCCTTGTATCGTGGTGATGTGCTGATCGGCGTCTTCGATCTGGACAGCCCGCAACTGGATCGGTTCGATGAAGACGATCAGCGTGGCCTGGAAGCGATCGCCGCCGCATTTATCGAAAGCTTGAAGCCACTGGAGTAATACGAGATGGCAGCACCGCGCGGCGACAAAATGATGAACGTGGGACCGAAGTCGGCAGCATGGTTGCGCCAGGTAGGCATTCGCAGTCGCGAAGAACTGGTCAGTCATGGCGCGGTCGGTGCGTTCGTGAAAATCAAGCGTGCGGGCTTCCGGCCCAGCCTCAATTTGCTGTACGCCTTGGAAGGCGCGCTGCTGGAATGCCATTGGCAACAATTGCCGGAAGCACGTCGCGGCGAGCTGGTCGCGGCGGTCGAAGCGGCCATCGCCTTACTGCCCACCGCCAAAGGCCGCGCCGCTGGTGCGGTAGTTGAACGCAGCGGCGCGCAATTCGAGGCCGATTCCGTGGTCGATGGCAGCGAGACGTCGGGATCAGACCAAGGTCTCGATGGCCCCGCCGCCGAAGCCAGTGACGGCGGCGCTGGCGGCGCTGACTAGATTTTTCTCAGAACCTGCAGCGGCTCTTGAGCTTGCTCTTGTGGGAGCGCCCTGCTCTTGAGGGAGCGCCGGAAGGCGCGATCAGGTCACTCAGCAGATAGCGCGCAATACTCGAAGGGCATTGCGCGATTGAGTCCCGGTGGTGCGCTTAGCAATCGAAGACCGAGGCTCGGTGACTGGCGGTTGGCGCAATGCGCTGCGCTCATCGCACCCCGCTTCGCCGCATTAGCTGCGTGGCCGCACTATCGCCATATCACGCGCATCCGCTCGCCACGCCGGTGTTTCCCGAATGCGCGGCAGCACATCCTCCGGATCGGCCACGCGTGACCACATGCTGGCGTGTTCCGGGTTCATGAAACGGGCATCGATCACCTGCTGCATGAAGGCATCCAAGGGTGCGTAGAAGCCCGCGGTGTCCAGCAACAGGATGGGGTTGAAGTACAGTCCCAGGCGCTTCAGCGTGATCGCCTCAAACAACTCTTCCAGGGTGCCACAGCCGCCGGGCAGAGCCACCACCGCATCCGATCCCGCCAGCAGTCGATGTTTGCGCTCGCGCATGTCTTCGACCAGTTCCATGCGCGTAATGCCGCCGTGGCCCCATTCCAGATCGGCCATGAACTTGGGCAGGATTCCAATCACTTCGCCGCCCACAGCGAGCGCACCATTGGCCACTGCGCCCATCGATCCGGCCGAGCCACCGCCGTACACCACGGTGCATTGAGATTCGCCCAGTAATTGCCCCAAGCGGAACGCGGCCGCGTGATACAGCGGGTCGCAATGATCGCTGGAGGCAGCGTAAACACAGATGCGCATGGGATGACCTCGCTGGAATTGCGACCATCCTGCCTGCGCGCACGCCTGCGCGAAAGGGCGAGCGCTGACTCGCCCATCCGCCGCCTAATTGAGCCGCCGCGTCAGCGCCGTCTGCGAAGGAATCGGCAGTGGTCGAGCCTGCGCGGTGCGATTGCCGCGAATCGCATCGAGGACATCAACCAGCGACCGAAACGCCTGCGCCAGTTCGGCAAACAGGCTGCGCTCGCAACGCGGTGCGCGCATCGCGGCAGAAGCGTAGGCGCCGCGACCCAGGTCGATGTAGTAATCGCTGCTGACCCGTCGTTGCTGGGCCAGTTGCGGAAACAGTCCGGCGATCAGCAGACAGCGGTCACCGACATCGCGCAGCCGATCCGGCGTCATCGGCGACTCATGCGCCTGCAACCAATCCAGCGCCATGGTGCGGCGCGCCAGCGCGCCGTCGCCGCAGTGACGCATCAGCGCAAATACAAGATAGGACTCGAGCATTTCACCCAGCGCCAGATGGCGACGCTGTTCGCCCTCGCACACCAGGTCATGCCAAAGCGCGGTGGCACTGCCGTGCATCAACTGCGTGTCTGCCTGCGCAAATGTGTCCATGATCGGGCCTCCAACAAGGGTGAGCGCCTTCATCCAAAGGCGCTGCCCTCGACATTACGGAGGAACGCTCGGCAACAGAAGCAAGCACTCGCCAGCGGTGGCTGCCAATTTGTGCAAGCGGGCCCTTGTGGGAGCGCCGGAAGGCGCGATCCCGTCCGCTGCAGTAAAGGCATCGCGCCTCCCGGCGCTCCCACAGGCACTCTAGTAGTCCGTTTCATGAATCTCACACGCGCTCGCTTGTCTCTTGTTCGCGCAAGGGATTTTCCTCAGTCGGTCGTATCGGGCCATACGACCGACTGAGGAAAATCCCTTGCGCGAACAATATCCTGCGCGAGCATCGCGCGAATTCATGAAATATGCGGGCTAGACCGTCGATCTCGCTATCATCCTCGCCGAGCGGGCAATCACTTCAGAGGGGCAGTAATCATGCAGGGCGCAGGCGGTACCAGCGGCGGCATTGGCACTTTCCTGATCGGCTTCGCCTGCGCGGTGGCCGGCGGCTGGATGTTGCTCAACCAAGTGACGGTGGGCGGCGGCGCGTGGTCGCTGTGGGGCTACAACAGTTTTGGCCTCTCATTGCTGCCATTTGTGCTCGGCGTCGGCCTGCTGTTTTTCAACGGCAAATCGGTGCTTGGCTGGCTGCTGCTGATCGCCGGCCTGGTCATCATTCTGGCCGGCGTGATCATGAATCTGCGCATCTACTTTCAACCGACCAGCCTCTACAACACGCTGGTGATGCTTGCCCTGCTCGCGGGTGGGATTGGCTTGATCGCGCGCTCATTGCGGGTGATGGATGCGGCTGGGCCGCCGGCTGAGAAGGGCTGACCCCTAATCCCTAGTCCTCAATCCCTAAGCCATCACCGCACCTGCCCTCGCAGCGCCTCCTGCCGTAGCCGTCGCTGCCGTCGGTAGCGCACAAACGCCAGCATGAACAACGGCCCGCCGGTATCCAGCAAGGCCAACAAGGCGGCGGTCATTGGCAGCCAACCGCCGCCACGTGCAAGCAGAATGACGGCGAGCAACAGCAAGGTGCCGACCACCGGGATGCCCATCGGCACCACCGGCGGCCAGTGGCCTTCGCGCACGCGGTGGGCCAGGGTGCAGATGGCGCTGAAATAGATGTTCATCAGCGCAAAACCGGCGCCGAGCACGAACGCAATCAGGCTTAGTGCGTCCCCCATATCGCCTCCCGGTTTTTCTGTGCGTCCGCGATCATCGGTTGGTCAACTGAATTTCAATGCGCCGGTTGCGCGCCAAGGCGGCTGGATCACTGCCGCGTTCGAGCGGCTGAAACTCACCAAAGCCATTCGCTGCCAAGCGCTGCGGTGGGATGCCGGCGGCGATCAGGTGTTTGACGATGGCAATCGCGCGCGCGGATGACAGCTCCCAGTTGCTCGGAAAGCGCGCGCTATTGATCGGTTGACGATCCGTGTGGCCGTCGATACGCAGCACCCAATCGATGTCCGCTGGCACCTGCGCGGTCACCTCGCGCAGCGTATTGGCGATTTGATCCAATTGCAGACGTCCGCCATCGCCCAACTGGTCAGAACCGGACGGAAACAATAGTCCGGCCGGCACCACGAACCTGTCGCCGACGATCACGATGTCGTCGCGATTGCCCAGCACCTCGCGCAGCTTGCCGAAAAAATCCGAGCGATAGCGGGCCAACTGATTGACCTTGTTTGCCAGCGCCAGATTGAGCTGACGGCCCAGATCCTCAATCTGCATTTCCTTGGCCTTACTGGTGGCTTTGGCCAATTCCAGTGAGGCGCTGATTTCGTCCAACTGCTGGCGCAAGGCGGCCATCTGCCGGTTCAGCAATTCGACCTGTGCGGCGGATTTAGCCGACAAGTCGGTCTGCACAGTGAGCTTGTCGCGGGTGGTCTCGACTTCCGCCAGACGGGTGGCGATTTCCGATTCCAGTTGGCGCTTCAACTCAGCCAAGGCATTGATGTCGGCGGTCAACCGCGCAGCCTCTTCCTGACTGCCCTCCAACTGCGCTTGCGTCTGGCTGAGCAAGGTCGCGGTTTCATCGAGCCGCAGTTGCAGTGATTGCGTTTGTGATTGCGAGCTCGCCAACGACACGCTCAACTCCTCGACTTGGGTCAGCGCTTGCACCTTGGCGCTCTTCTCCATCGACAGCGAGCTTGCCAGCGCGGCGAGCTCGGCATTGAGCTTACTCAAGGCCTGGTCACGGCCACTGATCGCATCCGCCAGCACAAACTGGCCGATGGCAAAAATCATCAACAAAAACACGAACACCATCAGCAGTGCCGACAAGGCGTCGACAAAGCCGGGCCAGTAATCGACCCCTCGCCTGCGTCGGGAAGCAAGCGCGCTCATAACTCAGCGCTTGCCGTCGAGGGCGGCGGAAATGGTCCGCGAAAGCAAGCGGAACTCGGCACGCAAATCATCACTCATGGCGTGGCTGCTGCTGGCTTGGGCGAGTTGCTTCAAGGTGGCACGCAGCTCGCTTTGCGTATCGATCAAGCGTGCCAGTTGGCCATTCAACTCCAGCATCTGATCGTCACTGCTGCGCCGCTCGCGAGCGCTGTCGACGACGGCCCTCTGCATGCGCTCCAGGCCATCGGCGGTTTGTTCCAACAAGGCTTGCACGTAAGAAGGCACCGAGGTGTCGCCATCGCCCACGCTGTGCCCGCTGGACAAGCGCGTCATGCCCGACAGCCAGTCTTCCAGCTCGCCATAAAAACGGTTCGACGCGCGGCCGGCGAACAGGTCCAGCAGGCCGACGATCAGCGATCCGGCCAAGCCAAACAGTGAGGTCGAGAAGCTGGTCGCCATACCGGCCAAGGGCACGCGCAGGCGCTCCTTGAGTGACTCGAACATCACCAGGGAATCGCTGCCCGCCGACAAGCCAGCAATGATGTCGGCGACTGCGCTGATGGTCGCCAGCAGACCCCAGAAGGTACCCAGCAAGCCGAGAAAGATGAGCAGGCCGGTCAGGTATCGGCTGAGATCGCGCTGCTCTTCCAGGCGCAGGTAAATGCTGTCGAGCAGGGAGCGCATTGACGCGGTGGAAAGCGTCTGCGGCTTGCCTTCAGCGTGCGCAAACAGCTTGGCCATCGGTAACAACAGCACCGGCTTCTGCAGGGTCGCGCGCTCTGGGTCGGTGCGTCGGAATCCTTCGATCCAGCGAACCTCACTTTGCAGGCGGACGACATGACGCAGGTTGACCAGCACACCGACCGCGAATACCGCCACGATCAGGCCATTGAACCAAGGCTGCGCGGAAAAGGCTTGCAGCAACGGCGCGTGCAGAACGAAGGCAGTGGCGAGGAGGCCAGCAAGCACAGCCAACATGATGGTGAGCGCGCGGATCGGTTGGCTCATAAGGGCGCTTCCAGTCGTGGTAATCGTCGGTCGCCCCGTGACGTCATTGCGTTCGGAGTCGTTGTGGCGGCGGCTTGTCCCGCCTAGGTGCCGCACCCGCGTTTGCTACAAACCCGATGAAAGCAGTCGCGAGTGGGGATGCGACCGCAGCATCGGCTGACAGTTCAGTATGTGGATGCTTACTTAGCGTGACTGGACTGCGCGTGACTGGCGGGCGGTTGCTTGCAATAACACACGTAAGGCACGTAAGGCGCGACAGACTTTGCTCGCTTTGGGAGGGACGCGCTCCTGCGCGGCTGCTGCGGATGTCGGCGAAAGTGCAGCGCCGCGGGAGCGGTGCCCTAAAACAGCAGCGCGTCACGTCCCGCGCGGCTTGGCGCGATGGGTGGGTGTCGCTGACCACGGATCGTCGGGCCACGGATGGCGTGGATAGCGGCCCTTCATTTCTTTCCTGACTTCGGGATACGTGCGTTCCCAAAACCCCCGCAGGTCCTGGGTTACCTGCAAGGGTCGACCGCCGGGCGAGAGCAGGTGCAGGGTCACAGCGAGGCGGCCGTCATCGATGCGCGGGGTATCGGCCAGCCCGAATAACTCCTGCAACTTGACTGCCAGCACTGGCGCTTCGCCATGTTGATACAAGACGCTGCGCGACTGCCCGGATGGCACCTGGATGCGCGGCGGGGCAAGCGCATCGATGCGTTGCCGCGTGGCCCAGTCCAAGCGCGATTTCATCGCCTCGGCGACGCCCTCCGCATCCAGCGTATCAAGCTTTGTCTTGCCTTCCAGCACGGGTTGCAACCAATGCTCAAGGCTGTTCAACAGATCGGCATCATCGAACGCAGGCAGTGCCAGCTCCGGCCGCCAAGCGTGCACGCAACGCACGCGCTCGCGCCATTGCGCCAACGACTCACTGAAGCCGAGCGCTGCTAAGCCGAGCTGGCGCACCGCATCCAGCAAGGCCTCGGCAAATCGCGCGCGGTCTGGCGTCGCCAAGGGCTTGCTCTCGATCACGATGCGAGCAAACCGGCGCTCGCGAGTGGCCGCGATACGGCGTGCATCGGCGTCCCAAAAGACCCGATCCTCAGTAACAAACAGCGCGCTGCATTCACGCTCAAGGCGCGCAATATCGAGCGAGACCGCACGCTGCACGCGCGCATCGCGATCAGCATCCTGCAGGTCAGTCACCAGCAACCACGGTTCGCCGAACAGGGCACTGTCGTCCCACAACCGCACGCTGCGACCGTTGGCCAACTGGTAGCGCCGCGGGTCTTGCGGATGCTGGCGTGCGATGCGATCAGGAAACGCGTGCCGCAGCACATCGCCGAGGGTGTGAGTCGGTAGATCCGCAGGTGCAGGATCGACCCGCAAGCGCCGACGCCACTGCGCCGAGAGCCGCTCGATGGCGGCCAAGGCGCCGCGATTGGCATCATTCACCATGCGTCCCGCGCGCAGCGCCAGCAGCGCATGCCAACGACTCCCCAGGTCATCGCTACGCAGTCCTGTCATTGGATCGCGCGACTCGATCAAGGCCGCCAAGTCGCAGGCAAGAGCGCGCTCGACGGGCGGCAAATCCGCGCACAACATGGCGGCCAAGCGTGGATGCGTGCCCAAACCCAACATGCGTCGGCCCAGGGTGGTGATCGACTTGCCGTCGAGCGCGCCCAATGTTTGCAGAAGTTCAGTGGCGGCAGCCATCGCCCCCGGCGGTGGCGTGTCGACGAAGCACAACTCACTGCTGCCCCAAGCAGCCAGCTCCAACGCCAATCCTGCCAGCTCGACTTGGCCCATCTCGGCGCGCCGCTGCGGTTCGAGGCGTTGCGACTGCGGCCACAGACGGATGCACCAGCCCGCCGCAACACGCCCCGCGCGGCCAGCGCGCTGATCGGCCGACGCTTGCGAAATGGTGACTGTGCTCAAGCGTGAGAATCCGGAGTTCGGGTCATAGCGCGGCTCGCGCGCCTGGCCGCTGTCGATCACCACGCGAACACCCGGCAGAGTGACCGAACTCTCGGCCACGTTGGTCGCCAACACTACCCGCCGACGGCCATTCGGATCGGCGCGCAATACGGCGGCCTGCTGCTCGACCGGCAACTCGCCGTGCAGCGCCAGCACCTCGGCATCAACCTGCTCAAGCAAACGCTGCAAGCGCGCGATCTCGCGTTGGCCAGGCAGAAATACCAGCACATCGCCGGCATGCTCGGCTAAGGCCAAGCGCACCGCACGCTGCACCTGCGCCTCATCGCGCTCGCCACGTGCTGCCGCAAGGTGACTGATCTGCACCGGAAAGCTGCGTCCCATTGATACCAGCTGGCGCGCATCAATCAAGCGCGCCAAGCGCTCACCATCGAGCGTCGCCGACATCACCACGATGCGCAGATCCGGCCGCAGCTGCGCCTGCACATCCAGCGCCAAGGCCAGCCCCAGATCCGCGCTCAGATGACGTTCGTGGAACTCGTCAAACAGCAGCGCCGCGACGCCCTCCAGACTGGGATCATCCTGGATCATCCGGGTCAGGATGCCCTCGGTGACGACCTCGATGCGGGTACGCGCCGAGCTGCGATTGTCGAAACGGATGCGATAGCCGATGGTTTCGCCGACCGCCTCACCGCATTGTTCGGCCATGAAACTCGCCGCCGCACGCGCGGCGACGCGGCGCGGCTCCAACATCAGGATGCGTTGCTCACCACGCCACGGGGCCGCCAACAGCGCCGGCGGCACGCGGGTGGTTTTGCCCGCGCCGGGCGGCGCCTCAAGCACTAGGCGCGGGTGCTCGGCCAAGCTGCGCAGAATGTCCGGCAGCAGCGAATCAATGGGAAGTGGCGCGCCGTCCATGACGAGAGGGTAGCGGATTGAACTTGCCGACTGCGCTGCGGGCGGTCGCTACGCCGACCTGAGTGGTCGACGTAGCGCTGGAGTCGCCAAGCCTGACAATGTGTCGTGTGCGTCAGCGGCGCTGGACTGTCCAGCAACCAAGTTCACGATTCCGTTCGTGCTGATGCTTCGACAGGCCCGTCCTGAGCCTGTCGAATTGCTCAACACGAACGGATCCCTCGAAAACACGCCTTCGCGGAAGCCTCAGTGCTTGGCGCGACGTGCAACCAATTGCGCTTCCAGCTTCTCACGCGCCGCGTTCAAGCGATCCTGGCTTGCCTTGCTGCGGGTGCTGGCTTTGCCATCGGCAATTGCCACGCTGGTGACTGGCAGACCCTTGTTCACCGCGCCTTTCGCCTTGCGACTCGGGCCCGTGCCTTCTTCAACAAAGGTACGGCTGGCGCTACGGAAGCCGCGCGCGGGGAAGAACACGGTGGGATTGGTACCACGCGTGTAAACCGCGATCTCGCCTTCAAACTGGTTGGTGCCGAGTTCGACAAAATAGCTGGCAAACGTGCTGGCCGAGTTCTCCACCACGATGACGTGAGTGCGGTCGGCCGGCACGTACTCGCCGATGGCGTAACGCAGGTCGAGGTCAGTGTTGCTGCAGAAGCCACCGAGGCTTTCCGCCGGTCGGCAGCCATCAACGAAGTCGCCTTGAGCATCGAAATCGAGGTTGTCGAAAATCAGCACGTCACCAAAGTAGGCCGCCGCACCCTGCGCGGTGCCACTGTAGTCAAGTACCGCCTGCCACTCGCCCATCAGCCGGGTGAGATTGGCTGAAACACCGGGCAAACGCTGCTCGTCTTCTGGCCGTTTGAAGTAGAAGCGGAAGCGCTCGATGGCCGTGGTGCGGCCGCCGATGGTCAGCGTCGCCCGCGCCGGGTCGGTGGCATTGAAGGCGATGCGAATGGCGCCGCCGCTGCCAAGTTGTGGGCTGACCGGACGAAATGGACAACCGAGGCACTGCGCACCGGGGAAATAATCGAGCGTGCCTTGATACAGCGCATTGCCACTGAGGAAGCCAGTCGACGTGTACCAGGTCGGCGTGCCCGTGGTGGTGCCAATAAACAGCGACACGGCGACGAAGTTGTCTTGGATCTCCATGATCAAGCCGGTGCCTGGCTCATTCGGATTCCACCAGACGCCACTCTCGGGCGTGTAGGCGCGAGCTGGCAACGCAGCGACGAGCAGCGCGAACAAAGCAAACAGCGGAAGCCTTAAAGCACGGATCAACATGGCGCGGGACTCCTCGAAGCGAGCGGTCAAGCTAGGGTTTGCGCACTTAATGCGCCCTTAAACCAGCGCTGCGCAGGTTTGCCCAGTTTGCTGGCACTCAGCTTGCTGGCACTCAGCTTGCGCGAGTGGCTGATGGCATTGACCGCCCCGCGGAGGTCTCTTGGCGAGCCATCGATGCGGTTGTGGGAGCGGCGGAAGGCGCGCTTGATCTCGGAGGGACGCGCTCCTGCGCGGCTGCTCTGGATGTTGGCTCAAAGAGCAGCGCCGCAGGAGCGGCACCCTCCAATAGCGGAGCATCGCGCTACAACGCGACCCTTCCAGAGCCTGTTTGCCCCGCGACAGCGGCGTGCTGAGAGCTTCTACAAAGACGGTCAGCCCTTGTGCGGCAACGTGCCTTTGTTGACCTGGCGCAACCATTTCATCAGCGCATCCCAATCCTGCTGATGCCGGCGTACGTTTTCCGAGCGGTAATCGAACAGACTTTTGCCCAGCCCGCTGAGCAACCCATACGCCTGCGAGTCGCGCAGAGAGGTCACCAATGGATACGGCCAAGTCTCGATCTGCGCCAAGGCATTGGCACTGGCGCTGGTCCAAGGCTTGCTGCGATTGCCGACCAGGCCCACCGCGACCTTGTGCCGGCGCACGCGCTCGCTGTTTTTCAGGCTGGCGAGAAAATCGATGCTGGCGTCCATATCGATCACCGACGGCAGCACCGGCACCAAGATGGCATCAACCTCGGCAATAAAGTCTTCGAGGTCGCTGGCCATGGCACCGGCCGGCGCGTCCACAATGAGTCGTTGTGAATCTGCGGGTACGAGCTTTTGCCAACCCCGCCGACAGCCATTCACCGGCAAGGCGGCATGTTCCAGAGAGGCGCGACGTTCACACCAGCGCGTGGATGAGCGTTGCGGATCGGCGTCGACCAGCACCGTGCGCTTGCCAGCCAGCGCGAAATAGGCCGCCAGATGCGTCGAGATGGTGGTCTTGCCGCAACCGCCTTTGCTGCTGGCCACGAGGATAGCGAGCACGGGTCAACCCTCAAGCGAAGTTCGGCCCGAATCTACACTGGCCGCCGCCGCGAGGCCACTTCGAACGCGCCATCACAAGGTAACCGCAATTAGTTTGCGGCATCGCAGCAAGTGTGCTTAAGTCGATTCGAACCTGCTGGTCTGCATCCTCGCCTGATAGCAGTCACGCCGCGAGAGCCCTGGCGACAATCCCCTTCGGAGGCGACATGACCGACACGCCGTGCCGGGGTCTCTACGACCCGCGCTATGAGCACGACAGCTGCGGCTTCGGCTTGATCGCCCAAGTCGACGCGCGCCCCAGCCGTTGGGTGGTCGAGACTGCCATTGGTGCTTTGGCACGGATGAATCACCGTGGCGCGGTAGCCGCTGACGGCGTTACCGGAGATGGTTGCGGCATCCTGATTCATCGACCTGATGCTTATTTGCGCGCGGTCGCCAGCGAGTCGCAGATTCGCATCGGCCCGCAGTTCGCGGTGGGACAGATCTTCCTTCCCTTTGATGGCGCGCTCGCGCAGCAATGTCGGGATGCGATCGAAGAGGCGCTGATGCCGCTGGCGGTGCGGGTGGCTGGTTGGCGGGTGTTGCCAATGGATGCTTCAGTGTGCGGCGAAACCGCGCGTGCGGGCATGCCGCTGATCGAGCAGGTGTTCGTGGTGCCGCAGGCGAGCATGGATCGCAGCAGTTTTGAGCGCGCGCTGTTCCTTGCTCGGCGCCGCGCCGAACGTGCAATGCAGCACTGCAACGAGTTTTACATCGCCAGCTTAAGTGCGGCGACCGTGGCATTCAAAGGCATGGTATTGCCCGAGCGCTTGCCGGCGCTGTTTCCGGACCTTGCGCGTGCCGACATGGCCTCGTGCGCGGTGCTGTTTCATCAGCGCTTTTCCACCAACACCACCCCGCAATGGAAGTTGTCACAGCCGTTTCGACTGCTCGCCCATAACGGCGAGATCAATACCATTCAGGGCAATCGCAATTGGCTGCGCGCACGCGCGCACAAGTGGCACACGCCGCTGTTTGATGTGAAGGCGCTGGATCCGCTGGTGAGTCTGCAGGGCTCGGATTCGCAGAGTCTGGATAACGCGCTGGAAGTGCTGCTGGCCGGCGGCATGGACGTGCTGCAAGCGCTGCGCATCCTGATTCCACCGGCCGGCCATGCTTTGGAACAGTTGGATCCTGATCTCGCCGCGTTCTATGAGTACTACGCCCTGCATTCGGAGCCGTGGGACGGCCCCGCCGGGATCGTGTTCGCGGACAGCCGCTATGCCGGCTGCACCTTGGATCGAAATGGGTTACGCCCCGCACGCTGGTGGTTGTCCAGCGACCGTCACTTGACCATTGCTTCGGAAAGCGGCGTGTGGGAATGCCCGCCCGAACAGGTCGTCGCCAAGGGTCGGCTGGGGCCGGGTGAAATGCTGGCGGTCGATCTGGATCGCGGCGAATTGCTCGACAGCCGCGCCATTGATCGCATCAATGCGGCACGTGCGCCATTCAAGCGCTGGCTCAAGGCCGGGGTGAAATACATCGTCGCCGATTTGATCGATCCGGCTTTGGCCGCCGAGCCGATGGACGCCGACACCTTGAAGCGCTTCTGCAAGCGCTTCCAGTTGACCCGCGAAGAACGCGACTCGGTGTTGCGAGTGCTGGCAGAAACCGAGGCCGAAGCGGTCGGCTCGATGGGCGACGACATTCCCACCGCGGTGATGTCGTCGCATGTGCGGCCGCTTTACGACCACTTCCGGCAAGCGTTTGCGCAAGTCACCAATCCGCCGATCGATCCGCTGCGCGAAGGCCTGGTGATGTCGCTGGTGACCCAGATTGGGCAGGAGGGCAATCCGTTCGAGCTCTCAGCCGACAACGCGCGGCAGGTGATGTTGAACTCGCCGATTCTGTCGCAGCGCAAGTTGCGGCAGATCTTGGCGATGGAAGACTTTGTCGATCATCACGCCCGCATCGAGCTGTACTTTGAGCCCTCCGAAGGGCTAGAGGCCGCGATCCTGCGCGTGCAACGCGAAGCCGAGGCCGCCGTTCGCGGCGGCGCGGCGGTGCTGATTCTGTCGGACCGCTATCCACCCGAGCCGCATTACCTCGCCGTACACGCACTGCTGGCCACCGGCGCCGTGCACAGGCATCTGGTCGAGACGGGACTGCGCTGCAACTGCAATCTGGTGGTCGAAACCGGCAGCGCGCGGGATCCGCATCATTTCGCCTGCCTGATCGGCTTTGGTGCGACCGCGGTGTATCCGTACCTGGCCTACCAGACGCTGTTCGATATGGGCCGGCAAGGATTGATTACCGGCCACGATGGCGAGCAAGCCGAATTGGGCCGCAGCTACCGCCGCGGCATCAAGAAGGGCCTGCTGAAAATCCTCTCCAAGATGGGCATCAGCACCATCGGCAGTTATCGCGGCGCGCAGTTGTTTGAAATCGTTGGGCTCGCCGACAAGGTAGTCGCGCTGTGCTTCCGCAATACGCCTTCACGCATCGGCGGTGCCGACTTCGACGACCTGCAGGAAGACGCGCAAACCCTGACCCTGTTGGCCGGCGATCACATCGCGCCCCTCGATCCGGGCGGCTTGCTCAAGTTCATGCACGGCGGCGAGTACCACATGTACAACCCGCAGGTCGTGCAGAGCTTGCAGCGGGCGGTGAAAACCGGCGACTGGGACGACTGGAAATCCTACGCCGACATCGTCAATCAACGACCACCGTCGACCTTGCGTGATCTGCTCGACTTGCAGCCGCTGGGACCGCCGATTCCGCTGCATCAAGTCGAGCCGGTGGAGGCGATTCTGTCGCGCTTTGACTCCGCCGGCATGAGCTTGGGCGCGCTCAGTCCCGAAGCGCACGAAGCTTTGGCCATCGCCATGAACAGGCTAGGCGGGCGCAGTAATTCTGGCGAGGGCGGAGAAGACCCGCTGCGCTACGGCACCGAAAAATCCTCCAAGATCAAACAGGTCGCATCCGGTCGCTTCGGCGTCACCCCGGAATACCTGATGAACGCCGAGGTGCTGCAGATTAAGATCGCGCAAGGCGCCAAGCCTGGCGAAGGCGGTCAGCTGCCGGGCCACAAAGTCAATGAGCTGATTGCTCGGCTGCGATACGCCAAGCCCGGCATCGGCTTGATCAGCCCGCCACCGCACCACGATATCTATTCGATTGAAGATCTCGCCCAGCTCATTTTTGACTTGAAGCAGATCAACCCGGCCGCGCTGGTATCGGTCAAGTTGGTGGCACACGCCGGCGTCGGCACGATTGCCGCCGGCGTCGCCAAGTGTTACGCCGATCTGATCACCATTTCCGGCAACGACGGCGGCACCGGCGCGAGTCCGGTGTCCTCCATTCGCTACGCGGGCTCGCCGTGGGAACTGGGGCTTGCCGAAGTGCAGCAAACCCTGCGCATGAACGGCCTGCGGCAGAAAGTCCGCGTGCAAGTCGACGGCGGCTTCAAGACCGGCCTGGATGTGATCAAAGGCGCGATTCTGGGTGCTGAGAGTTTTGGATTTGGCACCGCGCCGATGATCGCGCTGGGCTGCAAGTACTTGCGCATTTGTCACCTGAACAACTGCGCCACCGGCGTCGCCACTCAAGACATCCGCTTGCGCGAGGCGCACTTCACGGGCCTGCCCGAACGGGCAATGAATTTCTTCCGCTTTGTGGCTGAGGAAACCCGCGAGTGGCTGGCTTCAATCGGCGCACAGCGGCTCGACCAGGTCATCGGTCGCAGCGAATTGCTGGCCATGCGCGACGGGCCCACCGCACGCCAGCGTGGCTTGAATCTGGCACCGCTGTTGTCGACGCACGGCCTGGTCAGCACCTCGCCCACGTTCTGCATGGAGCCACGCAATCCACCACGCGACGCCGGTGCCTTGAACGCGCGCATGCTGGCCGACATGAGCGAGGCGATAGCCAATCGCAGTGGTGGCCAGTTCAGTTACCGCATCGCCAATCACGACCGCTCGGTCGGCGCGCGGGTGACCGGCGAAATTGCCAAGCGCTGGGGCAATCTCGGTCTGAGCGATGCGCCCATTACGGCACGGTTTGAAGGTTCGGCGGGGCAGAGTTTTGGCGTCTGGAACGCCGGCGGCTTGCATCTGCATCTGCGCGGCGACGCCAACGACGGCGTCGGCAAAGGCATGGCCGGCGGTCGCATCGTGATCGCCCCGCCGCTGGCGGCGCGCTTCGTAGCGCGCGAATCCACCATCATCGGCAACGCCTGCCTGTATGGCGCGACGGGAGGCGAGCTGTTTGCCGCTGGTCGCAGCGGCGAGCGCTTCGCAGTACGCAACTCCGGTGCCACCGCCGTCATTGAGGGTGCCGGCGATCACTGCTGCGAATATATGACCGGCGGCGTCATCGTCGTACTCGGCCGCACCGGCCTCAACTTCGGTGCCGGCTTCACCGGCGGCTTCGCCTACGTGCTCGACCTCGACCGCGATTTTGTCGACCGCTACAACCACGAACTGGTCGACATCACCCGCCTCAACCCCGAAGGCATGGAGCAGAACATCCAGCACCTGCGCGGCCTGATCGGTCAGCACATCAACTTTACTGGCAGCGTCTGGGGGCAGCAGTTGATTGACGAGTTCCGGGATTTCGCGGGCAAGTTCTGGTTGGTGAAACCGAAGGCGGCGAGCTTGGCGTCGTTGGTGGATGCGCTTAGGCGGGCGGCGTGATGCCGCGGGCATCTTGGTTGGCTGGGTCCGCGCCGGGACGCGCACACGTTCGTCATTTCAGCGGATGTCGGCATGTTCGTCTTTCCGGCGAAAGCCGGAATCCACCCGTTTGCTGGTCGTTCCCGCCAGTGCCGGAATCCAGCTTTTCAGGCTTCCCTCGCCCTCCGTTGGCTCTCCGCAAGGTTTCGTCCACCTTAGCGGCAGCCGAAACCTTGCCTCGAAGCAGCAACACGGCGAGTGAAGCCCGAAAAACTAAATTCAGACATTCACCGAAATGACGATTTAGGCCTGAATTCCGGCCTTCGCCCAAACAACAAACGACCCCACCATGGCCACCAATAACTTCCAATTCCTAGACATCCCCCGCCGCATGCCGCGAGAGTTGCCGGTGCCGGTGCGGCTGATCGGTTGGCAAGAGATCTATGGCCAGTTTGGGGCCAAGGAGGCGGCGGAGCAGGCGGGGCGTTGTATTGACTGCGGCAATCCGTATTGCGAGTGGAAGTGCCCGGTGCACAACTACATTCCGAACTGGTTGAAGCTGGTCGAAGAGGGCCGTTTATTTGAGGCGGCGACGTTGGCGCATGAGACCAATCCGCTGCCGGAAATCTGCGGGCGGGTATGTCCGCATGATCGTTTGTGTGAGGGCGAATGCACGCTCAATGATGGGTTTGGGGCAGTCACTATTGGTGCGCTCGAGAAGTACATCGTCGATGAGGCGTTTCGGCTGGGCTGGCGGCCGGACTTGTTGAACGTGCAGCCCACCGGTAAGCGCGTCGCCATCATTGGTGCGGGGCCGGCGGGGCTGGCGGCGGCAGATCGCTTGGTGCGACGCGGGGTCGCGGCGGTGGTGTTTGATCGATACGAGGAGATTGGTGGCTTGCTGACGTTTGGCATTCCGCCATTCAAGTTGGAGAAGGAAGTGATTGCGACGCGCCGCTCGGTGTTGGAGGCGATGGGCGTGGTGTTCACGCTTTCGACCGAGGTCGGGCGCGATGTCAGCTTCGCGAGCCTGTTGCGCGATTTCGATGCGGTGTTCGTGGCCACCGGGGCCTACACCTTTGTCGATGGGCAATTGCCGGGCCAGGACCTGCCCGGGGTGATGCCGGCATTGCCATTTCTGATCGCCAATGCACGCCGCCTGCTGGGCACCGGGCCGCTCGACGATCCGGCGCTGGTGCTGCGTGACAAGCATGTGGTGGTGCTGGGCGGTGGCGATACCGCGATGGATTGCGTGCGTACATCCACGCGGCTTGGCGCGGCGTCAGTGACGTGCGTGTACCGACGTGACGCGGAAAGCATGCCGGGCTCGCGCCGCGAGGTGAAAAATGCCACCGATGAAGGCGTGCAGTTCCTGTTCAACCGACAGCCTTTGGCCATCGTCGGTGAGCACGCAGCGGTGGGCGTGCGCTTGGTCGAGACACGCTTGGGACCAAAGAACGCGAAGGGACGCCGTGATGCCGAGCCGGTCGCGGATACTGAAATGATGATCGAGGCCGATGTGGTGATTCAGGCCTTCGGTTTTCGCCCCAGCCCAGCCAATTGGCTGAGCGAACACGGCGTTGAACTGGAAGCCGATGGCCGCGTGCGTGTGCTCGGCGGATTGCCGTATCAGACCACCAACCCGAAGATTTTTGCCGGTGGTGACAACGTGCGCGGTGCTGATCTGGTGGTCACCGCGGTACACGATGGCCGCGAAGCGGGCGAAGCGATGGCGCGAATGCTGCTGGCAATGCATGTCGCGCAACCTGCGGTGCAAGTCTGATGGCCACCGATCTGAACGTGCTTGGCACCGCCCTGCAGATCTGCAGCGTCGAACCGCTGACCGGTTGGCTGCGCGACGGTTGCTGTCGTGGCGATCCCGCTGATCGCGGCATGCATCTGGTCTGCACATTGATGACCGCCGAGTTCCTGACTTTCTCAAAAGCACAAGGCAACGACCTCAGCACGCCGCGCCCGGAGTTTGCATTCCCTGGTCTGCTGCCTGACGACCGCTGGTGCCTGTGTGCCTTGCGTTGGAAAGAGGCTTACATCGCCGGCAAAGCGCCGCGCGTGATCCTCGAAGCCACTCATCTCAATACCTTGGGCGTGGTGACGCTTGAGCAACTGCGGGAGCGTGCGGTAGCGGCCTGAGCTTGAGGCTGTCAAACAGAGTCAGGCAGCAATCGCACTCACATAAGCGCACGCGCCGGACAATCCTAATTCCGGCGAAGGCCGGAATCCAGCACTTCCGGCCAGTAACGCTTCAACAGCCCTGCATCCCGGCTTTTGCCGGGATGACGAGCCTTAAGCGAGTGCCATTCGACTCAGGCAGCCAAAGCAGTGGAGGGGGCTTCAAGGAACTGTGGGAGCGCCGGAAGGCGCGATGCTCTTTGATTTCAGGCCAGAAAATCGCGGCTTGCGCCGCTCCCACAGAGTCTCTCCGACTTGCGTGAAGCACAGCGCAATGTTTATTCCGGCAGCGTCCCCGTGCGCAGCACCGGATACAGGTTGTACTGCTCGTCCCACGACGGATGCAGACGATGGAAGAACTCCAGCCGCAGGCTGGGGCTCGCCGCAAATTCCGTGTCGTCGGCCAGGCGTTGGCTGAATGCTTTTGCGACCGCTGGCTCCGCGGCCAGCATCGCTAGCGCGACTTCTTCGGCGACGTAGGCTTCCATGTATTCCTTGGCCTCGAAGGCGTTGTTAAACTCGCCCCAGGCGGCCAGCGAGTCGGGTCCCTGCGGCTCCAACAACGCCATCAGCAATCGTGCCTTCGGTTGTGCGATCGGCACAAACAGCGCGCCAGCGGCAAGGTCGCGGCGCTCCTCTTTCCATTCGCCCTCCAGTGTCATCCGCAGGTGGCCTTCCACCGATTGCGTTGCGGGCGTGGCCTTGCTGGCGCGAAATGCCTGCACCGGAAGTTGCGCCTTGGCCACCTCCAGTCGTCGGTATTCGATGGCGTGGCGGTCCAAGCGCTCGGCCACCCACGCTGCGTGCGCGGCCGGCACCAGATAGCCCGCCGCTGGCGCAGTCACGCTGCGACTGACTTCGAGCTGATCGCGCAGAGGCACTCGCCATACCTGCGGCGTGGTTTCGTCATAGCGAGTGACCAAGGCACCTGAGACTGCCGAAGGTGTGCGCGTGTAGGCGTAACCGCGAAACTCGATTTCGCGGGTCGCTGCTGTCGCGCTGTATTCCAAAGGCACCAATTTGCCGGCCAATTGCATTGCCGCCGCATCGGCTGCCGCCGCCAGCTGTTGCCAGTCGGCGCCATGCGCGGCGATCTGCTCCAACACGGCAATCACCGTATTGCGGGTGCTGCGGACGCGGGTTGGATAGTCCTTCCACGCGTGCGTCTCGACCAACATCGCAAACCGATTTCGCAATTGGAAATAGCCGGTTGAGAAGCGCGGCGTCGATACCCCGTCGACGAAGCCCGAGGTCGGGTCGGCGAAGTCCTTAAACGAAGGATAAAACGGCAGCGGCAGTGAACCTTGCTCACCCAAGGTCGCGATCACGGCGTCGCGAAAGGCAAGCCCGGCGCTGCGCAAGCCGGCATCACCGGCGTGCACTGGCTCAACCATGATCGCGATGTCGTGCTCGAACTTGGCGCCATTGGTCACGTGCAGATCAATCGTGGCGATCGGATCCCATTCGTTGACCAGTCGCAGCATGGCCTGCATCTCGGCGCTGTCGGCCTTGGCGTAATCGCGGTTGAGGTTGTAGTTTTGCGCGGTGGTGCGCCAGCCCATCGCCTCTGGCCCGCGCTGGTTGGGGCGGCTCCAGGCACCGAAGCGCTCGTGGCCGTCGACGTTGAACACCGGCACAAACAGCAGTACCTGTTTCGCCAGCGCGCCTTTCGCCGCTTTTCCATCGAGCACTTCGCGCAGGGCTAGAAAGCCGGCGTCCTTGCCGTCGATCTCGCCGGCGTGAATGCCGCCCTGCACTAGCAACACCGGCAACTTGCGTTGGCGCGCTTGCTGCACATCCAGAGCGCCACTGGTAGAGGCGATGAGTGCCTGCATCGGCCGGCCTTCCGGCGTGCGGCCAAACTCGATGCAGCGCACGGCCTCGGGATAGACCCGCTGAAACTCGCTGCAGAGGGCGATGACTTCCTGATAGCGGCCGGTCTTGCTGAACCCGGAGCGTTCGGCAACCGTGCGCAATTCGGCAGCGATGCTGGTGGTTGCACAGACGCCGCTGGCCAAAGCCATCGCCAGCATGAGAGTTCCAAATTTCATTGCGCATCGTCCGCAGGCAAGGGCCGGTAATGATGCCCGTGGCCGCCGGGCATGACTACGCGCGGCGCGCCGGAGCGAAGCGTCGCAGCGTTCAGCCGTCCGTATTGGCCGCCGGCGGCCTGGCGCTGGCCAGCATCCAACCGGTGATCGCGTAGCGAGGTTCCTCGGCCCACGGGTTCAGCGTCGAGACGGTATGTCGCACCGGCACGCGGAACAGGCTGAGGCTGTTCCACTTCGGCATGAAGGTATCGAATACGGCGCCTTCATCATCAACGAACTGCAGCAAGCCGCCCCAATCGGCCTGCCAGCGTCGACTCAAATTGATGACATAAGCAAACAAGCGGCCTTCACCGCTGTGCTCGTCGTTGTGGGTACGCAAGAACTGGCCCGCCTGGTAGCGCGTGGCCTGCGCATCCAGGCGCATGATCCGCGGCTCGCCGGTCAGCACGCGCATGAACTGCAGCACCTCGGGCGAATTCAGGAACTCCAGCACGCGATGCAGCAACAGGCCCGGATCGCGCCCCTCCAGGTAAGCCCGCGGCATCATGTAACTGTCGTAGGCGAAGCGGTAGTGGTCGCCCTTGGCGCTTTCCGCCAGCTGCGCATACAACGCCGTGCGCTGCACTTGATCGAGCTTTGCGTAGTCGGCCTGCGGCATGGTGTGCATGCCGGATGCGTCGCACAGCGCCAATGACCAAGGCACCTCGTTATGCAGGCACTGATGCAGGCGCTCGGCGGCGTCTGCCTGCAGAAATGATTCAATCTGAAAACGGCCATCACGCAGCAGACCTGCGCGGCAGCGGGCGGTGTCAAGGCTGCTGCGAATCATCGCGGTGACCGCCGCCCGGTCGTCAGCCGCCGGGTTTTCAGCACCCGCTCACGCATCACGTGGAGCGGGCAATTGGCATTGAGCGATCCGTGTTCAGCCTTGCAAACGACTGCGCACAATCCAGCCGCCGGCGAGCGCCAAAATCAAGCCCAGCAACACCAGCCCAAACACATCGTTGGTTGGGATCAGCATGGCCGCAGCAGCCGGCGCTTGACCAGGCACGCCGCCGTTGATATCGAACCAGCGGAACATCGCGTTGTTCAGGCCGGTGGCTGGGCCGGAGAAGAAGCCTTGTTCGCCCGGATTGACCGCCGCCAAGCCATCGCCAAAGCCGGCGCTTGCCGTGTTGGTATCGGTCACACCGGCATAGAAGAACCCGATCCGACCTTCGCCCACTGGCACTGCAAACTGGGCCGAACGCACCACCAGCTGGAAGGTGCTGCGCACGGCGTAATTGGTCGAGAAGTGACCCATACCATTCCAAGTGACAACCAGTTGGCCCGGGGTGGCGCTGTTGACGAACACTTGCGAGGTGGCATCGCTGCGCGAGTCAAGGTCAGTGAACAGACCGGCGATCATCGGTCCCACCGTCTGTACAGGCAGTGGTTCTGCGGAAAAACTGTTGGCGCCGGCACCAAAGGTGACGTAGCCGTTGGAGCCAACAAACAAGCCGGTGTAGGTGGTGCCAAAGAAGTTGAGTGATTGACCAGCGCCGGGAAACGCGACGGGTCCGTCAAAACAGTCATCGCAATTGCTGCTGAAGGCCTGCACCGCGCCGAAATTGGCGGGGTCAGTGATGTACAACGCAGCCTCCGCTTTAGGTGCCATCAATGCACATGCGAAAAGAGCAATAGCAGCCAAGCGTTGAATCTGCATGGTGTTCCCCTGAAATTTCTGTTGAAGGTGGAAGGCGATTGCGCTGTGAATACAGACAGTTGCAGGCGCAAACCGAAGCGAGAATATGGCCTGAGAAATCGGACTGCAAGCTTTCCGTTGGGTTCACGCACTTACCTGCGCACCGGCCACCATCCTTGCCCTGGCCACCGTTCTCTCGTTGTATCGAGTTCAGCGCGTGACCACAAGACGCGTACGGTGTTTTCAGAACTGGAGGAGATCGCATGCCACGCATTACCAATTGCCTGGTCCTTGGCCTGGCCGTGTGGACACTCGACGCGAATGCAGCGACCGTGACGGTCACCTCGCTCGCCGACAACAGTGGCAGCTGTCCGGGCGTCACTTGCACGTTGCGCGCGGCCATCACGTCGGCGATCGCAGGCGACCAGGTCGTGTTTTCGCCAAACCTGGTCCTGCCGGGAGTTATCAACTTGAGCGCCGGTCAATTGGTCATCGACCGCAACCTCACCATCATCGGCCCAGGAGCCAATCGGCTGACGTTGACAGCGGGGTCGTTGGCACGGGTGCTCAATCACACGGCCGGCGTTGCCACGATCAGCGGACTGCGGATGGCGGGCGGGCGGCAGGCAGCGACCAATGGCACATCTGGCGGTTTTGGTACCGGGCAAGTTGGAATGAATGGCAGCAGCGCGTTGGGTGGATGCGTGCGCGTGGGCGGCAGTGCGCAACTTGGTCTGATGGCTGTCGCCTTGGATGATTGCCGGCTGACAGCTGGCGACGCCGGAAGCGGGGGCAGCGGCACTGCGGGCGGCTTCGCTGTTAACGGAGGTCGCGGCGGCAATGGCGGTAGCGGCGGCACGGCGGAAGGCGGAGCAGCGTGGGTCACCGGCAGCCTCGCGTTGATCAATTCAAGCATTACCGGCAGCGTGGTCACCGGCGGTGCTGGCGGCAACGGAGGCTTGGGCGGTGAACCCGGACAGCTCGCCAGTCGTGGCGAGGGTGGCGACGGTGGCAACGGCGGTGCGGGCTGCGGCAGCAGTGTGTTTATTGCCGCCGGCGGTGCCTTGATCGTGCGCAACAGCACGCTTGCAACGGGCTCGATCGGATCAGGCAAAGGGGGTGACAGTGGTATGGCAGGCAACAGCACCGCAGGCGGTAATGGTGGGGCGGGAGGTGCCGCCGAAGGTGGTGCGATACATCTCGCGTCGTCGGCAACCTCCCTCGCCGATCTCGAGTTTTCGACCTTCGGCCCGCATGCGCTTGCTGCTGGCAACGGCGGCTGGCGGGCAATGTCGGTCAGTTCGGTTCGAACGGTGTCGCGCGAGGCGCCCTGTTCTCGAATGCCGGCGCGGCCATCGTGCGGGTGCGCAGCTCGGCAGGGTTTGGAAGCTGCTTCGGCACGCTCTCTGCCGTGCTTGCCAACTTGCGTAGCGATGCCAGCTGCGCGGGCTTTACCGTGGCCGGATCGGCGGCCGACTTCCGACCGCTGTCGAGCGCGTCCGGACTCGCCTTTCAAATGCCCGCTCAGCAATCATTGGCGCTGGATGCGACCACCAATTGCAACGATCTGGCAGGCGGAACCTTGGCTGCTGATCAGCTCGGGACGCCGCGCCCGATTGATGGCGATGGCAATGGTTCGATGAACTGTGACCTGGGTGCCATCGAGTATTCGATACAGGTGTTTGGAAATGGGTTCGAGTAGCGCTTCGAAGCAGCCATGACCTGAAGCTCCGCAGGTAAACCGTGCGGAGGGTCTTGGGACTTCCGGCGTTCACCGGAATGACAATTGCTTGGGTTCGGGCAAACCTGCGTTTGGGCGAACTTGGGATTCGGCAAATTGCTGAGGCCTTGGCCAAGTGAGTGCCACTCGAATGGGCTACGGCTCAGTTGCCCTCGAACGAACCGATAAAGATCGAGTTGCTTGCGACAGTCACCGTGACTGTCGCGCTGTCGGTGCGCGGGACGACCAGCGGATTGCCCGACAGATCGGTTATCGCCGCACCGCTGATGCGCAGCGTGAGCGTGCCGGCGGTGATCGGGGTTAAGCGGACGCGAAGCACGGTGGGCGACTGCAGGCTCAGGCTGTTGATCATGATGGAGCTGCTGCCGGCGTTGCTGAAGTCACTTGCCTGCAGCGCGTTGAGCTGGATCGGCTCATTGAAGGTGATCGTGTAGTTCACCGCGATTCGTGCTGCTACCGCTCCGCCGGTGGTGTCGTTGCCGAAGCTGATCGCCAGCGGCGCAGTGGTATCCGGCTCGACCACGCTGTAAGTGGTGTCGTCCAGGAACGGCACCGGTACGGCCACGCCGCTCTGGTCCAGCACCACAGCGCTGGCCGGCAGGCGCAGGCGCAACGTGCCCAGCGTGGTCGGGGTCACTTGCACCAACAGCTGATTGGGCTGCGGCAGGGTGATCGCACCAATCGTGATGGCGCTGGTGCCAGCGTTGTCGAAATCGACGCTGCTGACGCTGGCCAGACTCACCGGCTTGCTGAATGTCACGGTAAAGGCGACCGCCGAGTTCTGGGTCACCTGATTGCCAGCGACAGCTGCAGTGATGGCGAACACGAAGGGATTCGGATTGATCTGGATGGTGATGTTGCGCGTCGCCCCAACCGAGCTGCCGCCATCGCCGTCGCTTACCTGTGCCTGCAAGGTGCGCGGCAAGGTGCCCGCGATGTCGCGGGTGCTGCGGAAGGTGACGTTGCGCAGCACCGCTTGGGCGGCAGCAGGTGTGGCGCTCGCGTTGAACTGCACGCTAAGCGGGACAGTGCCGAGGCCGCCGGTCTGGGTGCCGATGGCTACACCAGCAAAACTCACCGTAGCACCACTTATCCCAACTTGACCCGCGCCGCTGCCCTGGTTGCGCAGTTCCAGTCGGTCATTGTCTTCACCGTTGTTGGCCAGCGTGAGCAGCAACCTGCCGCCGCCGAAATCGGTCGAATCGGTGTCGCTGATCACGGCGGCGGCATCGACGATGATCGCCGGCCCATTGCTGGTGTAGGCCACGTTGCCGCCGCTCAAGGTCAGGACTGGCGCCGCATTGCCGCCGGTCACAGTGACGTCGGCGTTGTTGATATCGAAAAAGATGTTGTTCGAGCAGCGCACCTGGATGCGCCCAGCGCTGGTCGCTTGGCTGGGCGCGGTGATGCTGTGGCTGCCATCGTTGGCGGTAGCGGCGGCGAGACTGATGGTAAAGCTCAGCCCGCGGTCCAGCGAGAAGTCGACATCCACATTGGCGCAGTTGATCGGACTGGCTGTGGTGCCGGCCACGTCCCAAGTGATTTCCTGACTGCTGGCAGAGGCCCAGCTGACCGCCGTGTTGGCGGTGGTCAGCGCAAATGCGCTGCCGGTGTTGACCACGGTGATCGTCGTCTGCGCCACCGATGGCGAAGTCGTGCCGGTCCACTGGGCACCACCGCCGCCAGCACGGTTGTCGCGTGCAGTGACGCGGAAGTTCATGCTGCGGCTGGTGGTCGGCAGCACTTCTCCGATGGTCGGCGTGCCGCTCAGGATATTTTCCAGACGCGGGAACAGACGGGTCGGCGACGAGGTTGCGTCGAACGAACGGAACAGCGGCCCGGTGGTGTTGTCGAGCAGGACCGTCGCGGTGTCGGTCTGGTCGCCGAGGTCGAACTGCTCCCAGATATAGGTGAGCGGATCGCCGTCGGGATCGGTGGCCTGCGCGGTGAGCGCAAATGAGGTGCGCGCCGGAATGGTGGCCCCGGCTGTGGCAGTCATCAGCGGCGCAAGGTTTCCGGTGCTGGTCAGCGCGCCACACGTCGAGCCCAGTCCAGTCTGCACGAAGGTGTGCATCCGCTGCAGGCTGCCGACATGAAAGAACGGATCGGAATTGTTCTGCAGGTTCTCGCCGCCACAGATGCCAGCATAGGCCATGATCGTGGAACCGCTGCCGACCTCCCAAGCATTGGCTCCGCTGCGGTTACCGCCCGAGCAGTTGCTGGTACCGCCGTTGAAGGTGTGCGGACCGTTCAGCTGATGCCCCATCTCGTGGGCAACATAGTCAACCCAGAAGGGGTCGTTGTCCGGATTGGACAGGCCGGTGACGCCGCGCGCCTTGCTGCTGCCGCAGATCACGCCCAGCCCCGCCACGCCGCCGCCGCCAGTGGAAAACACGTGGCCGAAATCGAAGTTGCTGTTGCCGATTACCGTACTGAGGTTGTTGATATTCTCAGCCAGCATGGCCACTCCGTCATTGTTGGAATACGGATCAGTGCCGCCATTGGTGTAGATGATCAGGTCGTTGTTGGCGACCAGCTGGAGCCGCAAACCGAGATCGGTCTCGTAAATCTGGTTTACCCGGTTGGTGGCCTTGACCACACCGGCCAGTCCTCCCACCACCGTGCCTCCGAAGGTCGCGGTGTATTCGCCGCTGGCGGCGATGGCGGTGCGGTAGGTGCGCAGCGTCGGACCAATCGCCTTAGGCGTGGTGGATGCCGCGCCGGACTTCAGCGCGGCTGCATGGGCGTCGAAATCGCCCGCGTCTTGGCCCTGGTCGTGCACGTCGCAGCGGAACTCCGATGGCCGATTGCTGCGCTCCCGGACAAAACTCACGTAATCATCGGAAGCGATGCCGCGCTCGATCAGCTTCACGCCATCGCTGGCGAACAGCATCGCGCTGAAGCCATGCGGCCCCAGCTCAAAGCGCACCCGCGCGCCGCTGCCGTCCGCCGCAACGCCCTGGAAGGTCTGGATCTCGGGGTATTTGGCAGCCAGCTCCGCTGCCATAACCGGCGAGCGACTCACTTCAAACAGTTGCAGCTCATCGTTAGCCGACGGTAACGCCAGCGGCAGGCTGCCATCGCTGCCTGCATCTGGCAGCAAGGACAAGTAGTCCTCGATCCCTACTTCATCCAGCGCCAGCCATTGCTCATTGCTGCTGCGCGCGGTCTCTTGCGCAGGTCGCGCGGGCAACGGCGACCAGAAGTCGCCCAAATCACGCGCGTCTGCGACTCGCGCCAAGCTGATGCCCGCCAGCGTGAGCGCGCAAACAATCACGCACCGGATCGTCAAAATCTGCTTCATTGTCAGCCGCCACAAGGGTGTCTCGGGCGCTAAGAGTAGTGCGCCATGCGCGGGCAAACAAATCGGAGTCGCTTGCGGGCGAACCTCTCGCAGCGAAATCGGCCTTATCACCCCGTAAGAACTCGCCCCGTAGTGACACAATAAATCCCAAACCCGAGCTGACTGGAGCGCCGCGATGACTGAGTCCACTGCAAGCACCCTGCTGCGCGATCGCAGCGCGGCCAAACAGCTGTTCTTCGGCGACATCCTCGAAGAAAACCTGTTTCCCTATCCGCAAATGCGCGCGCGTGATCGCGAAATGCTGGGGATGATGCTGGACTCGATCGACGACTTTCTGGCCGCGCACAAGGACGATCTCAAGCGTTGGGATGACATCGGCGAGCAACCCGAATCGTTTATCCAGGGCCTGCGCGACATGGGCTTGTTCGGGCTGATCATCCCCGAGGAGCACGGCGGTCTGGAACTCTCCAATGCCGCCTACGCGCGCGTACTCGGGCAATCGAGCGGTCATGACAGCTCGGTCTCATTGACCATTGGCGCGCATTCCTCTATCGGCATGAAGGGCGTGCTGCTGTGGGGCAACGAGGCGCAGAAGGCGCGCTATCTGCCGAAGCTTGCATCCGGAGAAATGATCGCCGCATTCTGTTTGACCGAGTCGGGCGCGGGCTCGGATGCAGCCTCCATTCGCACCAAGGCGGTCAAGAACGCCGACGCCAGCTGGACCTTGAACGGCGAAAAAATCTGGATCACCAACGGCGGCATCGCCGGCTTTTACACCGTGTTTGCGCGTACCGATGAAGGCCACGGCAAGATGACTGCGTTCATCGTCGAGGCCAGTTGGGCGGGCGTCAGCCACGGCCCGCACGAGCACAAGATGGGCATTCGTTCCAACTCGACCACCACGGTTGCGTTTGCCGATGTGCAGGTTCCGGCAGACTGCGTGCTGGGCGAAGTTGGCGCGGGTTTCAAGGTGGCGATGTCGATCTTGAACAACGGTCGCACCGGCTTGGGCGGCGGCGCAGTCGGCGGCATGAAGCGACTGATCGCGCTGTCGATGCAGCAAGCCAAGGATCGCAAACAGTTCGGCAAACCCATTGCTGACTTTGGACTCATCCGCGAAAAAATCGCGCAAATGACGGTCGACTGCTTCGCCGCCGAGAGTGCGGTCTTCATGGTCGCCCACTTCATCGATTCCGGCTGCGACGACTACTCGCTGGAAGCCGCGATGAGCAAGGTATTCGCTTCCGATGCGATCCAACGCTGCGCTCACGAGGCGCTGCAAATCGCCGCCGGCAATGGCTTCATGAAGGAATATCCGTACGAGAAGATCACCCGCGACTCGCGCATCCTTTCCATCTTCGAGGGCACCAACGAGATCCTGCGGCTGTATATCGCACTGTCGGGTTTGAAGGATGTCGGCGCGCAGTTGGGCGAATTGAAATCCGCAGTGAATTCGATCTTCAACGATCCGATCAAGGGCTTCGGCGTGCTCGGGGGATACGCGCAGCGACGCTTCAAGCAAAGTTCGGGCATCGGCGGTGATCGCATCCTGCGCAAGCTGACGCCGCGGCTGCGCAAGTGTGCGGAAGTCTATGAGAAGTACGTCAGCGAACTCGCCCGCGTCGGCGACGAAGCCCTGCGCAAGCATGGCCGCGGCATCGCCGATCAGCAGTTCGTGCTGAAGCGCATTGGCGACCTCGCCATCGACTTGTTCATCGGCAACTGCGTGCTCTCACGCGCCGACTCGCTGGTCAACGCCAACGACCCCGCCGCCGAACAGGCACAGACCATCTGCGAGCTGTTCACCGCGCAAGCGCGTCGGCGCATGGCGCGCAATGTGCGTGGGATGGCGCGCAACGAGGACGCCAAGACTGACGCCCTTGCTGCTGCGATGCTGGCGGGGGAGAAATATCCCTGGGATGTGATCTGAACGCTTGAGCGCTTCGCTGCAAGCTTCGCCTTCCCGCGGGCCGTTGTGGCGCCGCCGTGAGTTCGGCTCGGCCGCACTGCGCGCCGCGTTCCTCCTGCTTTCGGTGCTGTGGTTTGGCTTGAGCCCGGCGGCGGCTTTGTTGCTGTTTCTCATTGAGGCGTGGCTATACCTCACACTTCGGCTTGCCATCGATGCCGCAGCTGACGCGGCCGGCAACGATGCAGACCGCATGCGCAGAATGTTGGTTGCACTGCCTGCCAAAATGGCCACCAGCGGCTTGTTGTTCGGAGTGATGATTGGGATTTGCGGCATCGCGATGTGCAGCATCCTTTACGCAAGCAAATCTGACACCTCGCTGGTTACCCAATTGCTCGGCGAGCCCGGGCTTGCCTCGGGCATTGGCGTGATGCTGCTGGTCGACTCGATAGAAGCCTGGCGCTATGCCGCCACCCGTCTCGCCGCTGTGAACCCACTGAAGAACAACTACCTGCTGATCCTGATGCGGGTCTTCTGGCTGATGATTCCCGCCTCTCTGCTGGCCAAAATGAGAATGTCCACTGAGTTCACAGGCGGGATCATGCTGGTCGCGATGGTGTTGTCGATTCTGTTCTTCGAAGGACTGCCGACCGTTGCTCAGGCGGCGGTGTCCAGGGCCAAGCGACGACCCGCCTGAACGACCGCAGTCGGAGCGCTACGCTGAACGCTCAGTGGCCACGCGGCTCCGGCCTTCGCCACAACCAGATCGCAACCGCAAACATCACCGCGCTCCCCAGCGCAGCAGCCCACGCGACAGGAGCGAACCAGAACATCAGCACGGCGCACACCGCCATCAGCAGACTTGCCGTCCACTTCGCGCGTCGACTGACCGCGCCATTGCGTTCCCAGTCGCGCAGCATCGGCCCGAACAGCCGGTGCGCATGCAGCCAGGCGTGCAGACGAGTCGACCCACGCGCCGCGGCCCAACCGGCAAGCAGGATGAAAGGGGTGGTCGGCAGGCCGGGAACAACAATCCCGATGATGCCAAGAGCAAGGCAGACCCAGGCCAGCAGCAGGTAAGGCCAGCGGCGCATCACTGATGGTTTCAAAGCCAACCCCAATGGCTTCGCTTAGTGGTGAACTTGCCGTAGAACGCGATAGTGGGGCAGCCAAGGCGGCTGTCATTCGTCGTCCACACAACAAATCTCGGGTTGCCGGTGTTCGAGACAATGCTCGGCAGCGTGCCGCCCCGCCATTTCCGCAATGTCCCCATGCGCTCTCGTCCTCCGCCTTCGTCCGCAACCCTCATCAACGCTCTGCTGTTGGCGGAACACGGTGCGATTATTTCGCCCCCGCCTTGGCTCACACTCTCCCACACTGACAAGCGCAGCTTTTGAGCCTGAACTCCGATGAATGCCGTAGAGATCGAAGCCGCCATCTCTGAACTGGCCGAGCAAGCCTTTGTTGCGGCGGAGTTTCCATTCGCGTTTCTGGCCGCGTTTGGGCACAAGGACACCACACTAAAACGCCTTCGAAGTGGCAACAGCAATGTCTCGGACTTGGCCACCGGCGTGCTTCTGCGCAACAACATTCACATCGCCGTATGCGAGGCCGGTCGCGTGGGCGACACGCTGAAGGCGCTGCGCGCCAGCGCGGCCACGCTAAAAGCCAAGGCCAAGTTCATCCTCGCTACTGACGGGCAGACGCTGGAGGCCGAAGAGTTTGTGAGTGCGGGCATGGCAGGTGGCGAAACCATTGCCTGCGCTTACCCCGATTTCCCCAACCACTTCGGCTTCTTTCTGCCCTTGGCCGGCATCTCCACCATCAAGGAGATCAAGGACAACCCGGTCGACGTGCGCGCCACTGGGCGGCTGAACAAGCTCTACGTCGAGCTGCTGGGTGAGAACCCGGACTGGGCCACCGCCGCACGGCGTGCTGACATGAATCACTTCATGGCGCGCCTGATCTTCTGCTTCTTTGCCGAAGACACCGACATCTTCAACGGCGAAGGTCTGTTCACGCAGACGGTGGAACAGATGGGCGAGCGCGACGGCAGCAACCTGCACGCGGTCTTGCAGGCCATCTTCCGCGCCATGAATACGAAGGTCGCCGAGCGGGCCGATGCACAGCCGCGTTTACCGAACTGGGCCAACGGCTTTCCGTACGTCAACGGCGGGCTGTTCTCCGGTGCCACCGACGCACCACGCTTCACCCGCATGGCGCGCACCTATCTGCTGCATGCCGGCAACTTGAACTGGAAACAGATTAACCCCGACATCTTCGGCAGCATGATCCAGGCGGTGGCCGATGATGAAGAGCGCGGTGCGCTGGGCATGCACTACACCAGCGTGCCCAACATCCTGAAAGTGCTGAACCCGCTGTTTCTGGACGATCTGCGCGCGCAGCTTGAAGCCGCCGCCGACAGCCAAGCCAAGTTGTTGAACCTGCGCCGCCGCATGGCCCGCATCCGCGTGTTCGACCCGGCCTGCGGCAGTGGCAATTTTTTGGTGATTGCTTACAAGCAGATGCGCGAGATCGAAGCCCAGATCAACCGCCGCCGCAACGAGTCGCATCTGGCCAGCGAGATTCCCCTCACCAACTTCCGCGGCATCGAACTGCGCGACTTCCCCGCCGAAATCGCCCGCCTCGCCTTGATCATTGCCGAGTTCCAGTGCGACGTGCTGTACCGGGGGCAAAAAGACGCGCTGGCCGAATTTTTGCCGCTGGACGCGCAAAACTGGATTGTCTGCGGGAATGCATTGCGGCTGGATTGGCTGAGCGTTTGCCCGCCGACGGGGACGGGTGTGAAGTTGGTGGCAGATGATCTGTTTGGGACGCCGCTTTTGCAGGCGGAGATTGATTTTGAGAACGCGGGGGGTGAGACATATATCTGTGGGAATCCGCCGTACAAAGGCAGCAAGTGGCAATCCGACGAGCAGAAGGGTGATCTGGCGAGGGCATGGTTGAAGCACCCGAAGCTCGCCAAGACAACCGACTATGTCACCGGGTGGTTCGCCAAGTTTATGGATTACGCTGACGGCCAGCCCAATGCTGTTGGTGCCTTTGTGGCCACCAACAGCATTTGTCAGGGTCAGCAAGCGGTAGATGTCTGGCCGATAGCGTTTCAGCGCGAGTGCGAAATTCGCTTCGCGCACACCTCCTTCAAATGGGCCAACCTAGCCAGCCATAATGCGGGCGTGACTGTCGTAATCGTCGGTCTTGGGAGGAGGTCCGCAGAGCCAAAGAAGTTGTATCAAGATGAATTGCTCCAGCAATGCACCGCGATCAGTCCATATCTGGTACCCAACAGCGTGGCGTACGTGCAGAAGGCGAGTGAACCCATCGGCCAGCAAGCCCCCATGCTCTTCGGCAACATGCCGCGTGATGGTGGCCATCTGTTTCTGGATAGCGACCTGGCCGCACAAATCCAGCGTGAAGATGCAGTAGCGGGTTCCTTCATCAAGCGGTTTGTTGGCTCGGAGGAACTCATCAACGGTAGGCAGCGATACTGCTTGTGGATAGAGGCGCGCGAAGTGGAAGCGGCCAAGCAAAGTGATTTCATCGCGCAGCGGCTGAAACTGGTTTCGCAGAGCCGCAGCGAATCTGATGCGGAATCGACTCGCAAGTTCGCAAAGCAACCATATCGCTTCGTACAGATTGCAGGCTCGGCAAAGGAAACCGTCATCGTTGTACCTCGCGTGTCGTCGGAAAATCGGCCCTTCCTGCCCGTCGACTATCTGACATCGAACTATGCCGTTGGCGACCGGAACTTCGCGCTGTACGACGCCCCGCTTTGGAACATGGCATTGGTCGCATCGCGCCTGCACTGGGTCTGGATCGGCACCGTCTGCGTAAGAATGCGAACCGATTTCTCGTACTCCAACACCCTCGGCTGGAACACCTTCCCCGTGCCCCTGCTCACCGAGCAGAACAAGGCCGACCTGACTGCCTG